>OFMG01000211.1_pt1 | contig 90951 bp, 75 predicted proteins | sample 1541751 | NCBI WGS metagenome assembly OFMG01 (sample SAMN04209232, study PRJEB22552) | human gut metagenome | biome: gut; material: feces | host: Homo sapiens | place: USA: Oklahoma
GGGAGAAATCCTCTCTGCCGTCCAGATACAGCCTGCCAAGGGAATATTGAGCAAACTGGTTTCCTTGCTCCGCAGAAAGGGTAAGCCACCTTTCAGCCTGCCGGGTATCCGGGGAGAAATCCTCTCTGCCGTCCAGATACAGCCTGCCAAGGGAATATTGAGCAAATTGGTTTCCTTGCTCCGCGGAAAGGGTAAGCCACTTTATGGCCTGGGGAAGATTGCAGACACTTTCCTCTTCTAAAAGAAAACATTTAGCGAGGGCAAACTGGGCAGTGTCAACGCCCTTTTCAGCGCTTTCTGTTAGTAATGGAATGATTCGCTTGATTCCCTCAATGTCCTTATCTTTCAGATAGATGTTAGTCAGCATATTTTTTGCGTGGACATTTCCAAGCTCACAGGCTTTTTCTAAAAGGGATAAGCCATAGCTTTCGTTTCTCTCTGTCCCGGTTCCCGTATAAGCCATTTGCCCTACACGGTACAACAGGTTATCATCACACCGTTTGTCGAGCAGTTCGGTGAACCACTGATAAGCACGCTGAAAATGTTCGTCCGATAACTGTTTGTTTATATTTGTCCCAATGCCGTCACGCTCCATTTTCGCAAGCTCGTACACCGCATAGGCGTTTCCTTTTTCTGCGGAAGCATTGTAATAAACATAAGCGGTCTGAGGATTTTTCTCGACACCCTTACCGTGCAGGTATAGTCCAGCCAAAGAGTATTGAGCGTATTGATTTCCTGAGTCGGCGGCTGGCTGAAAATATTCAGCGGCTTTGGCATAGTCTTTTTCTGTCCCAAGGCCATAATAGTAGTGCTTGCCGATCCGGTAGGCCAGATATGGAGAGGAATCCTGAGAATATAACTCCAGGAATCCCCGCAGCGCTAGGGAATACCATTCACCGGCAGCAGATTGATCGATTTCCCGGCCCATTCCATAGGCAAACATTTTTCCTAAATCGTCCATAGCCAGCACATTTCCCTTTTCGGCTTCTTGAAATAAAGCGTTAAAAGCCTTCTGAAAATCCGGCTTTCTCTTTTTCGTTCCATAAAGAAAACGGCGGGCCAGCTTGTATTCCTTACTCCATTCCAGAATAAATTCTCCGGCAAACGCTGGGTGCGGTTCCCCGTAATCTTCCGGTTCCAGAGGAATTTCAGAATCCAGAGGTTTTTCAAGAATCGAAAAAAGAGGATCGATGTCCGGGGCTTTTAGCAAAATTTCACTTTCTGGACTTGGTTCCGAAAATTCAGTAAGCCCCGCCTTTTTGACGGCTTTATCCATTTCTTTCAATTCCCGCAGGATAGAATTTCCCATTCTGGCGTATAAATCCTGTAAACGGTTCTTAGTGAATTGGTTAGAAGATTTTCCTTTTCCGTAGGCCAGAGAATACTTATCCTCCTGGAGTTTTAGAAGCTTCACAAGTTCCTGAAAATCCTTTTTATGGTACTGTGCGATAAATTCTTTGCTGATATAATCCAGGACAGGACGCAGAGGCTTCATAACGTTGGTATTATATTTCCACAGCCTCCTATCCTTTGGAAGATGAGCGTATAAAGCACGCAGCTCTCTTTCAAGACTGGGTGAGGAAGCTTCCAGCCTTGTCCGTATGCCTCCAATGATTTTCCCACGGATCAGATCGTTAATCATTTGGTTTTCCTGCTTTTGGTCTAATATCCGGTTTACAGCGGCGCTTTTGGCGGCGTCAATAGAACTTTGCTTAAACCGCCCCTTGTATTCCTCACGCCCGCCGACCATCTTAATAGGCCGGGTAGGGAGTGGCTCTGTTGTCGCAATATGAACATGAATATTATCTGTGTTGTAATGAATAGCGGCGCTCCACACAGCGGAACCCTTCAGGGCTTCTTTTTCCAGAAGTTTATCCATAGCGGCCCTGGTATACTCTTTTAATTTAGCGGCCTCAACCTGTTTTGTCAGAGGATTGTACAGTCCGTTTTGTTCTAACCATCGGTTGTCAAAGCTTAGAACAGTCTGCCACATCACACTGTTGTTTTTCTGTGCCTGGGAAAATGCCTGTTTTAACGTTTGTTTATCCTTTTGGCTGAGGATATCTTTTTCAGAGGTAAACAGCCCGGTTGTCTTTTCCGGGTTTTCCATGTAGGCTAAATAGCCCTCTGTCCAGCTATCCCGTTGAAGTTGTCCGTAATCATCGTGAAAAAGGTCAAACTTTTGGAAGTTGTCGTTCCGCACCGCCTCGTCACGGTCTATGTAATTAATATACTCCATAAATTTTTTGTTTCCCGCCGTTGTGAATTTTGTTTTGAGAATCATTCCCGCCTTGATTGGCTGTTCCATGCGGTCTGCTCCTAACTGTCAAAAATACAGGAACGCTCGTAAGCTTCCAAATCATAAGAGGGAGAATATGGTTCCAGGGTTTCAGAAAACCAACGGGAATATGGGAAGGTGTGTGGAGCATTGCGAAGAGCTGCCGTTAAATAGGCATAGGGATTTTGAATTGTGGCGGTACTATTGGAGAGACAGTGGCAGACATAGCGGATATGTTCCTCCGTGAGCTGCAAAAAAGGGTTGTCCGGTTCTTTAGAGCCATTATTCGATGCTATAATATTTGTGATTGCTTCGAGGTAGGGGGAAACAAGAGGATCGCATTTTAAATTACCATATCCAATTTGATGTTTTACTTGTTCCACAGCCTCATCATTTTTTTGATGATAATGATAATAATACCTGTTGCTTTTAGGAACTGTTGCTTTTATATTGTCCTGGTTTTTATGGTACGGGGAAACGGTGTTCGGGAATATAAGGGACGGTTTTCTATTGTCCGGCTTTTTAGGGTACGAAAAAGCATGTGTTTTCCCTTTGTCCCGGTTTTTAGGGTGCGAAAGTTTTTGAGAATATCCATTGTCCTGCTTTTTAAGGCATGGGGAGTTTTTTTCCATGCCTTGCTGATCCTTTTGCCTTAACTGAGATCGGGAAGCGTTGGGAAATTCGTTAAAATAGTAGTCGTTAACGCTGAATTTATGACCGGCCTTTCTTTGCTTCACAGTAAGATAACCGCAGTCTAACAACTGATGGAAATGCTTATAATAGGTGGATTCGCTGATCCCCAAATCGTGGAGGATACGGGAACGGGTGGGAAAGGAAACGGTTCCAGCCCCAGCGTAAGAGGAAAGATAGGCGTAAATCGCTTTGGCGGTAATGGAGAGCCGGGTGTCCTTCATGACGGCTTTATAAATCATTCCATATCCTTTGGAATGGATACCGGAAGCAATTAGATTCGATGTTTTACCCTGGCCTGCGGATTTTTTTGCTTGTAGTTTTTTAGGATTACTTACCAGGTAATAGCAGTTTCTATTTAAGTACCCTTTCATTTTTTCAATACGGAGATATCCCTCTTGAATCAACAGCTTAAAGTGGGAATAATAGCGTTCCTTGCCAATACTAAGATCAGAGAGAATTTTTGCCCGTGTGGGAAAGCAGGATTCCCCGGCTCCGGCAAAGGAAGCGAGATAAGCGTAAATGGCTTTTGCTTCCGGGGTCAGAACGGAATCCATCATGACCGCCTTTCCAACGATCCCAAAGCCCATACAGGAAATACCATCTGTTTTTAACAGATTTTCCATCTTTTTTTCCATTTTCATACCCATTGTGTCCTTTCTATTGTCAAATGAAAAAAGCAAGGGGCGGAACTAGTTCCGCCCCTTGCTTTTTTGGTGAGGTTTTTATTTATGTAACTCATTAAGCTTTGCAGTTGAAATCGATCCGGGTTTGCTGAAGAAATTTCTGAGCTACAAATTGAGGAAAGTCAAAACCTGTTCTAAAATATTTTGAGCGAGGATAAGCAAAGCCGCCCTGGTGCTTGGGTACACCAGAGCGGTAAGACCAGTCACAGCTAAACACAAAAGAACCGCCGAAGCCAAAGCTTTGACTAAGGCGGTGATGGTTTTCACTGTGAATTTCGCCATGTTGGATTTTTCAACTACGACTATCTTTTTATCAGCGGTGACATTGTGTTGCCTTTTTAGCTTTTCCTGGCTTTCCTGAAATGCCTGCTGTTCCTTGTATTCTTTGACAAGGCAGGTTTTAAACTTTGCCATCAGCTTTTCCTCCGAAAGAAACGGAACTGTTTCTTTTTTTTTGATAGCTCCACAGGGATCACCGGGAGCAGCTTGGCGAGCTGCTCCCCGGACTGGGAGGAATACACAAACGGATCAGGAATCCAGGGCGCGAAAAAGGTATGTTCCGCCCGGTCTGCCATCAATTCTAAAATATCCTTGCGGTCTGATTCATGGGTAAAGGAAAAAATATACTCAATGTCCTTGTCGTACAAAGAAGCAAGGATATCGGTCATATAGGAAGCCTCATTCGGCTTAATGCCGCAGACCATGATTTTAAGATTCTTTTCCAAATAGGAAACCAGAGAAAATCCAACAGAATCAAAAATACCAAAGTCGTAAATATAATACTCATAGCCCAGCCGCAGAACCTCAGCGATTTTGTCCTTGCGGTAAAACATATCCACGCTTTGATAAGTAACCCGGCCTATCTCGTCATCAAAGGAAATACCGTCCTCATACAGTTCCTTCAGAGCCTTGATATAGCCGTTTTCATTGAGTTCAATATAACAAGCCCTATGTCCTTGAAATATCAGATGTTTTACTAGCTGGATTGCCTGGGTAGTGGTTCCGATCCGTTCCAGACAGCCAGCAACAGCGACGGTTTGATATGGCGGAAGGGCATGAATAACAGGCATCTCCGGCGAAGCCTCTCCCGGCTCGGCAGGCGGCGGGAGAGGGCTGTTGCGGCCTTCTAAAGCCCGTATAAGGTCGCTTTTTAAACCAGCTAGGGAAGTTGCCATGATAAAATTAAACACGCCGGAACGCCTTAGAGAACGGATTAATTCCGTGTCTTCACTATAACCGGGAGTTAAAAAAATAAGGGGAGAGGGGACGGCGGACATAATGCGTTTCGATAGTTCAGCAATCGTATTATAGTCGTTAACCAGCATTTCAGCGTCGATGATAATATGGGAGTAGCTTTGTGATAAAATAACGGAATCTATAATTTTTTCCAGGTCAGGGACATAACCGGAAAACTTTACCTCCATACGGGAAGCTTCTTCGATAAAATATCCCCGTTCCTCCGTGCCAACGAATAAAATCATAATTGACAGGTTCCTTTCTGTTTGAGATTAAAAGCTTTCGTCTGTGCCTGATATTGTTTTTATAAGTGCTGTTCCATTTTCTGTGACATTTTATGGCCTCCTAACGTTCAAGTTCTTTTCTGGGAATGGCAGCCTTTTTTTCGCAATACTTTGCGATAGGTTTTTTTATATCTGAGATATCAGGAGAATTGATTTTAATGATTTCCATGCTAGGACTGGCAACATCGGGAAGGAAGCTTCCCATTGTTTCTGGATCACAGAAAATTACAAATTTTTCATCACGTTCAATAAATTCAATAGAATTTTGATAACGGATACACTGGTATTCCCGCCCTTCTATAGAGTACCATTGACCGGATTGGTAATATTCGTCCGCCTCAGCCCTTGTCAGCCGGCAGACCTCTTGAAAAGGCCGATCCAAATTTCCCTTTTGATCCCGGAACCGTTTCTCGATATCTTTTTCAAAATTATAGTTCATGTGAAATGCCTCCTTTTAACGTGTGAGCCCCTTTTCTTGAATAGAGGACTTAGCTTGACAATATTGTTGAATAGGGCTTTTACAGTGACGGTCAGGCTTTGTTTCTTTGGATTTCTCAAAGGGCGGAACCAGTTCCGCCTTCTGATCCGGCTGTGGAGTGGGAATCGGCGTTTTCCGAAGCAGGGGAGACGTGGAAAGGAGAACCTGCAAGCGGAGACTGAGAGAGCTTCCATCATCGGAATGGGTAAGGGTATCAGAAAGGAAATCCTTTATATTTTGGTATTCCTCCTGGTCTGCTCCTGCGGGATTTTTCTGATTCTCCATGACCGTGTAAAGTGCTTCCAGTTTATCCATTGAAACCTGATAAAGTTTATCCAGGTCAACCTCTCCATATATTTTTTTCAGGCTGAAATAATTTTCAAGCTCTTGGGCTATATGCTCTTGAATCTCCTGGCTTAAAGCCTGGGGATTCTTGCCCCTTATCTCCTTATATTCCCGCACTAGCGAAGCTAAGTGCTCTCCGCCTGCCTTTTCCAGCTTATTTACTCCATTAACAGCGTCTGTCAGCGTATCGGAAATACCGCAGAGTTCCTGCTTTAGCAGGATTGGAGAAATCGGCTCGGCTTTTTCAGAGGAACTCTGTTTAGGCGGAATTAGTTCCGCCCCCGGAGACAGAGAGGCCGGTGCCTGAAATGCTTTGTTGTGATTCATGCTGTATATAATATTGTCCACGCATTTTTGAATTGTGCTGTGAAAATATGTGCCGTAATAAATACGGTTGCTGTTAAGAAGCTGTTTCACTTCCTCGTCCTTCTGCCTGCTTTCCTCTAAGGTGTGAAGTCTCCCGGACTGTTCATAGTAATCCCCGCGTTTTACAAAAAGATTGAAATTGTGGTAGCTGTGAAAGGTATCCATAATTTCCTTTTGAAAGTCGGGGTTAGGCTCTTTTAGATAAACCTGGTTCAAAAGAATAGGTGCGTCAGTCACTACTACGTCAACCTTTCCAATGAGCCGGGCCAACCGGTGATTCTGCTCCTGGAAAAGCTTCCTCTGATTTTTTAAGCTTCCGTCCAGCAGTTCCCGTTTTTCGTCCCACACTAATTCTTTAGCGTATTCAGGAACATACTCCGCCTGAATGTTACGCTTTTTCAATTCACTGGCAATTTCCCAGGCACAGGTGGTTTTTCCTGCTCCCGGCCCGGCAAACAGATTGACAATGATCGTGTTTTTGATGGGCGGCATAGCACCGGGCGCTTTTTGCAGAGATTTTGTGGAGTATGGAAGCTTAGACAGGTCTGTACTTTGTTCTTCCGATAATCCAGAGCGGATTTCGTGGTTTTGTTCCGATTCTTTTAGAAAGTCTGGAATGATGGTAAACCCAGAATGATCTACATAGAAAGCGCCTGTTTTGCCGTTTTCATGGAGTACCACAATATCTGAAATAGAAAGGGAATGTCCCGTGAAATCTTCTGGGTGATTTATATTGAATTTTTGAAAAATGTGATCTAAAGTGATGCCAGGAGTAAGCGGAGAAGAATAGACTTTCTCATAATTCTCACGACGAACTGTTAAACCCAGTTTTTTTAACCCTTTCGTGCCTTGAAAAAAATATGGCCGGGTTTCGGGTGAGTCTCTTAACTGATAGATTTCATATCGGTTTTGAAGGGCGTTTTCCAACCGCTCGATCATATCCTTGGCGCAGGACTGTATTCCTTGCAGAAGAGCGCAAAGCTTATCCGCTTCCATTCCGTGGCTCCATGCGGCGAGATAATCAAAAGAATAGGAGGAAGTATCCAGCCCGAAATGCTCTGAAACTATAAAGGAAACAGCCTCTGCCTCAATTTCGTTTTGGCTTTTATCCATAGAAGGGTTATGCAGCCAGGAATGGGCCAACTCATGAAAGAGGGTTTTGATAGACTGCGCTTCGGAAACGCCGTTTCGGAGTACAATTTTTTTGGATTTATAGTCACAATAACCATAAGTGTCCGGGCCAGGAATATCCTCAAAGGAAATGGAATAATTCGTGATGGCTTGGGCGGCTTTTAGAATATTTGAAAAATCGTCTTTTCCGCCTTGAAGCGGAGGCGCGAGCTGAGGAAGGGGATCGCCTTCTGTTTGGGAAATGTCAAAGACAGAAACTGCCCGGAATTTTATGATAGTGATTTCCTTTTGTTCTTCTTTTACCTTTTCGTCCGACTGGTCGCTCTCCGGGCCTTTTATCGTTGTTTTATACGGCGCAAAAATCCTAATGGCTTTTTCATCTTTTTTCACGTGACGGTTTAAGGAAAGCCAAGTCTTATATCCAGCTACATGGGTAGCGTTCGGACACGCACTGAAAATAAGAATAGAATTTCGATAAGAATAGGTGTGAAGCTTTGACATAGCTTTAAAGTACTCCCGGATACGTCCGCTTTGAAAAACCTCCTGAACGCCGGATAACATCTTTTGGGTAAGCTCGTCTAAATATTTATTCTCTGCCATAAAATTCACCTCCTTACGGCTTCAGACTATCTAAGACAGCTTGCAATATCTTACGGTTATATGGGTTAGGCTCCTGCTCAATAGAAATTTTTAGAATTTCAATTTTTTCCGGGAGGGTAAAGGGATTTAAAAGCTCCATAACCTCCAGTTCCTCGTTATTCCAGAATTTTTCCATAGTTACGAACTCCTTAAAAATAAATAAGGGCGGAACTGGTTCCGCCCTGTTTGCTGCAACTCAAAAATTCCTTCAGGAAAACCCCATCGGTTCCGGCCGAAAAATCTAATGAGTTGCAGAACTCTTTGTATCTCAAAAAAGATTCTTCAGCTCGTTGCCGGCGTCAATAATTGAGTTACAAGGTTAAATAAGATCGTCGGCCTGCTCCTGGGTTTTGATGATTCTTTGCTCATATTCCGCCTGGTCTGTTAAGTTGTTTTCCTGTTCTGTGTTCAAAGCTTCCAGTTGATTTTTATTGGACTGGATTTCCCGGTTGGTTTCCTCGATTTCTTCCGCAGTTTGATATTTTTTCCCGTCCTCTAATTGACGGTTTTTATCTTCCAAGGCGGATATTTTCTGGTTGTTCAGATCATAGCCGCTTTTCAGAGTTTCGATCTCAGTCTGATACTCCGATATTTTCCGTAAAAGCCTGTCTCTTAAATATTCGTTTTTTGTCTTTGCGTGAAGCTCCGGGACGGTTTGAACGGATTCTGTGTTAGCGTAGCATTTTAAAATATCTGTTTTAGAGGGATCGTCAACCTTAATTCTCAGGGAAACGCTTTTCCAGTCAGAGGGAACGTCCGCAAGCTGAATGACATAAAAATCCTTGTCGGATATTATGGGAATAACTGTTAGTTCAGATTGCCCCAGGTTTTTGCTAAGAGCGGTAAACACATAATTGTCCAGCCCGTCAAAGCTTTGATTATCTATCTCTATTTCGATTTCCATAACGCTTTGTTCCGGGGAATAATCCCAGCGGGTAAGCGTAACGGTTCTCTGATCGTCAAAGGTTAATGGCTGGTTCATTTTTGTGGCGGTCACGGAATTACCGCCGGGAATTGTTTGAGCAGAGGTAAAAAAGAACAGATATCCAGCAGCTGTCAGAAGCAGTATTACAAGGAACATTGTATTTTTCATTACTCCGCTATGGCGCTTTCTATTGACGTTTATATTTTTTGCTTTTTCCATGTCTCATTTCCTCACTACTCGAAAATTGATAAATCAACCAGGGAGGCGGTTCCCACATGATCCACCAGCCATCGGCCCCGCTGGGAATCATAGACGATTTTCAGTTTCACCAAAAGGCCGTTGTCGGAATGGGATTGCTGGGTATATATGGTTTGTCTGCATAGGGCCAGGACAACAGCGTTTTGACCGTCTGTTTTTTCAGTATAGATAGAATTGACGAACAGGGAGGAACGGAAAGGAAAGTATATCGTATCGCCTGAATCTCCCTGGGAATTTTCTATGTCCCTCGTTTGTGCGTAAGAGTTGACGTTAGGAGGGGGAGAGCTTTCTAACGGGCATAGCTCGTTTAAATATTCCTCTGTCACAAAGGGGGCAAGCTGTGTTCTCCGTGATTCCAGAGAAACGCTTAACTCGTCAGTGACATAATTTGCCTTTAAAAAGTCTGTTACATTGGAACGAATGGTATCCGGGGTACTGTTTTCCTGGGCTTCCAGACGACCTTTCAATTCCTGGTTTTCTTCCGCAAGCACAGCGGCGGCACTGTCCGAATCGGAATTATCGGCAACGGCAAGCTTGTCGTATTCCGTTTGAATTTTAGAGAGCTTGTCGGCGCTCAGAAAGTTTAAAATCAACAGTGTGGCGCAGGCGAAAGAAAGAAGAATAACGGCGAGGCCGCATTTGCTGGATATTATGTGCTTCATCTTTCAGGCCCCTTCTTTTCTGTTTCGTGAGCCAATGGCGATTGCTTGGGAAGCCTTTGCGCTTCCACATATTCGGCTGCGGCTCCAACAGTTTTTAGCTGTGTTGATTGGCGACAATAATGCTTGATGGTTCCTTTCGGAGTATCTCCTGTTAAATTCTTAATGTTTTCTTTTAGTTCCTCCTGCTTTTCGCAGTTTAGCAGCTTCCTGTTTTCCCACCGGTTATTCAATTCAGCTACTTTCTGGACTTCCGGCTTTTTATGAGTGTCCGTTTTTCTCTTTGCAGGCCGTCCTCTATGCCAGTCCTTATATTTTTCATATTGCTTTACAGCGTTGGGTTCCAATTCTCGAAGAATGTCCAAAATTTCTTGACGGTTTAACGTGACTTCTGGCGTTAGAAGCTCACGAAGGCGGTTAGAATACGTTCCAATTTTGGGGCCTGAACCGTACCCCCAGGGATTTCCGTATTCATCGTGCATGAGCAGAGCAAATTTTTCTTTTGCTAATGGGCTATACCAAAAGCTGGATTCTTGATCTTTTAAAATACATCGATATTCCGGTTGCCCCTTAATTAATTCAAGGGTATTTGCAAATGGTTTCATTTCATGGCTCATTAAATGATCTCCTTTCCATGAGAATGTGAGAGTCGTTACGCTATTAGGGCAGCAGCTCTCTTTTTGAATCTTTTGATATATGTTTTCTATTTTTCCCTATCTGATACTTTTGGCTCTAAATAGTGTTTTACACATTTCTCAACACGCAGAGACGTGTCCTTTAGAATCTTTCTGAAAAGAATCAGAGGGATCACGGCAGAAATAATTCCAGTGCCGATACCGCTGAAAATGGAAATTAAAATATTGTGTCCCATAGCTTTCTCCTTTTGATACTCTTGTTGTTTTTTTTAGGTGTTTTAGATAAAGGGGGCGGAACCGGTTCCGCCCCCTGGAGCCTGTTTTTTCAGCAGGCGCGAAAAGGTGGCCCGGCATTTTCGAAGGGCGTTGACATACCCGTGAACGGCATGGTAAACTAAACGGGAAGGGGAATGGTTCCCCGCATTTTGAGAAGGAACGGGCTGTAAGAAGAAAACAACAGATTATATTTAACTGCTGAAAGGAAGCTGCGGAAATGAATAACGAAGAAAAAATATTATCGTTGCTGGAACAGATGAATGGCCGGCTGGATACAATGGACGGCCGGCTGGATATGCTGGAACAAGGGCAGAAGGAAATCCGCGCGGACGTAAACGTATTGAAAACCGATATGAATGCGATGCAATCAGATGTCAGCGTCCTGAAGACCGATATGAATGCGATGCAATCAGATGTTAGTGGCCTGAAAACCGATATGAATGCGATGCAATCAGATGTCAGCGTCCTGAAAACCGACATGGCTGCGGTGAAAGAGGATATAGAGGTTATGAAAGAGGATTCCGCGGTTACCCGGAACGGCGTCAACACCCTTCTGGATTGGGCGGAGCAGGCTGAGGTTGAGGTTAAGATTCCCCTGTACAAAAAAGCGAATTGAGTGTTCAGCCGTCGGGCAGTCGTCCGGCGGCTTTCCCGTTTCAAAGGGGGCGGAACCAGTTCCGCCCCCTATTTTGCTCCAATAATCCAGAATAGAGGGCGTCCCTCGTCTAAAATGACATTCATATCCCACTCGATATTGTTGTTTGCGCTGTTGCCGCAGTCGGCAACTAGGATTTTTCCGGTTTTAGTTACGCCTCTCAAAACTAAAAAGTGGGCGGAGGTTGTGAAATGCCCTGGCCCTACCAATGTAACAACCAGCTTGCCGGAGGATAAAGCGTTGATTAAAAGCTGGGGATTGGAGCCGTCTGTTAATTCGCAGGATAGGTTAAATTCGGCGCAGACAGTAGGGGGAAGGGAATGAAGGCCGCCCTCTCCGGGAATCCATACTCCGTGTTCATAGCACCAATCGCACATATCCAAAGGATTTACTAAGGTTCCGGTGAGGCTGGAAACGCAGATTGCCATAGAAACAGGCCCGCACCCCGATATGGCTACATTGTTTCCAAATCTCCCATTTTGATAGGCTGGATCGCCCTGATTAAAATAAACAACAGAAATCCCTTGATCGGTTGGCGGTAAAATAATTCCATCATCGCCGCCATACAGAACAGCCCGGTAATCATTCAAAATCGTTTGAGCGTATTGCGGGTTTCCGTAGACTTCCCAGCCAAGCTGGACTTTCATCATATCGGAGAAAGCCTGAGCGTTTTCCTGGGTGTATCCGCCGTCACGTTCCACCGCCCATTGAATATATCCATTTCCAAAATTATAGCCTTGTAAGGCCAGGGCAATATGCTCGAAGTCCATAGGGCTGGTACAGCCTGCCGTGGTAATCGCGTCGGCTAAAGTATGTACGCCGCAGTCAATGCTATACAGAGGGTCTTGAATCGCTAAAGGCTCTCTTGGAAATCTGGTGTTATATCCACTTTCTGAGGAAGCCATAGGATCAGTGCCTTGCCCTCCGCTCTCTCGGTACATTACGCAAAGCACCAGATTTTCATACCCGACAATGTTATACTGTTCACAGTAGAGCGTAACAGTATTTCGATAGCGTTCTACCGCAGGAGGAAAGGAATTTATACCTGGAGTGGCCTGATTTTCCTGATTGCCTAAGCTTCCTTCAGCTTGTGAGAATAAAGCTGCGGCGGCGGAAATAATTCCCGCCACCAGCATAAACGCAATTAGAAAACCGGAAAGGAATAAAAGTGTAAGCCATTTGAATTTTCTGCGTTTCTTCTTTTTCAAGGTTACGCACCGCCTTGGAATAAGAGCCTTTGTTCCTCACTGATCTCCACATGATAATGATAATTTTGACCGCCGGATATTACCTGAATACATTCCCCGCGTTCCAGCCTGGGAATCTGTTCATATTCGCTTTCCGTCAGTTGGTTCCCGAAAATATCTTTTAGACGAAATAAAGAATCGCTTGCCTGCTGGAACATGTACTTATACTGCATTAAGCTGAATAAGGTTTTCACGGCCTCCACGCCCTCTTTTTCCGAATTTTCGGGAACACAGTCCAATATACTTTGGGTAGCCATTAAAATCCCGGTAAAAAACTTCCGGTCTTCACGGGCCATAATAGTTAATTGCTGTACAGCGGTTAAATTACCTGCATTGACAATCCGGTGAGCTTCGTCAATCACAATGAAAAACCGGGTGATTTCCTCCCATTCGATGGATTGGGATTCATATAGGCTTTTCATGGGAATCCCGACCCGGAGAGCATTGTCCCAGCAGAGGGAAAGGACGCTGTATAGCTGGGCCTGGAAAATTTCTGGCTTCATAGCGGCTAAATGGCGGATATTGAAAAACACAAGCTGGGTATCCAGAAGATTTTCAATCGAAGTGTGCCCGTCAAAGACATTTCCGTAATTTTTGACAATGCTCTGAATGACCGCCCGGACATTGCGGAGCCGCCGCAGATCGTCCAGCATAAGTTCTTTTTGTACGGCGGTCTGCCTGGCTGGAACTGCCGACAGCTTGTTGTCGATGAGAGATAATAGATCGCTTAAAACAGGATACTGCCCGGAAGCCAGGCCAGTACAGTGAACGTTAAATTCAGGAACACCGTCTTGGGGAATCTGAATCCCTTGCTGTAAATACAGCTCGGATAATAGAGATTCATAGGCCATAACATCATACATATCACTTTCCGGTGCCCAAAAGCGAAAAAGAATACTCATTTTAGAAATGTGGCGTGTCCAGGAAAGAGTATCCGATTCATCGGTTTTCATAATTTCTAAAGGATTAAGAATCCCTCCGGAACCGTCCAGCGAGATGATTTTTCCGCCCAGTGTCTTTACAAGGCTGGTAAATTCTCCGGTCACATCGAACCCCCGGACAAAATCGCCACGGGAAACCCGGTCCTGGATTGCCTTTTTCAAAAAGGTGGATTTCCCGGAGCCAGTTGTTCCGGCGATAATCCCGTTATAGCTGAACCGTTTTTTCCCATCGTTGAACGCCAGGTCTAAAAAGACGGAGCCGCCGCTTCTTGTGGTTCCGTAATAAGCGCCCAGGGGATCGGAAAGGTCAGCACCGTTAAAGGGATCGCCGGCTGCCAGTGTTTCCGAAACCACAGGCTGTCCATAGCGGTGATTAGGAAGCTTGTTTTGCCGGGTATAAGAAAGATAAAGGGAATCCCATTCATATTTGCTTTCATTGAGAGAAACCGTCCCTTTATAGCCGTTGCTTTCCAGATAAGAAAGACAGGCGGCAGTTCGATCCTCTAAGGCCGCTTGTGTGCGTTCCGCAATAAAAATGCGGGTGTGGATCAGCTTAACGACTTCTCCCATGCTGGTGAGCTGTTCATACAAGGTCAGAAGTTCAGTATAGCGTGTCTGAGCGTCCCTCCGTTCTGTTTCCTTTTGGGCGGAACTGTACCGGGATTCTTGTTCCTGCATGGACTTATTGATATTTCTTTTTACTTCCAGAATATTTTCAGTGCCAATGTCTAAAGTTACCACGGCGTTATCAATATTCAAAAGATGGGAAAGCCAGCAGTAATGAATATTTTTAGCGTATTGATAAACATAGACGCAGGATTCAAAGCCGTCCCCGGTTTTTATAATTTTTTCGTCCTTAAAGGAGATGCCGCCCTGGGGCTGGATAGAGGCAAGAAGAATCGGATCATAGCCGTTTTTTTGAATTAGTCCGTCCAGGGAGGTCTTTTTCCTCTCTAAAAGAGGACGGTAATTTTCCGGCGTGCTGTCAAAACGGGCGCTTCCATTAAACACGGCGGAACACTTGTTATTCAGCTTGTAAAGCACCTGCTTTTTCTTTTCAAGGGGCATTTCATAAGCTAAAGTATTTGTACCGAGTGATTTTGTAATGAGGGAAATGTAATCATTGTGCCTTTCCTCGTCCTCTGAAAACACAAATAGATAATATTCCCGTTTTGTCCGGTGCTTCTGAATCCATTCAGCTTCTTGCAAGCACTGGCCTAGATGGGAACGGAACACATGGTTTTTTGTGGATTCCAGCTTGCGGCGGAAATACCGTTGCTGGGGAATGGTGTCAGTTGGAAAATTCAGGCTTACAATTTTCAGATCGGCGGGGCAGGTCTTATACAGCTTGGAAAAATACATAATATCAAGTTCTAATTCATCATCGGAAACCCGTTCCAGGTCTTTACACCTTAATTCTAAAATATCAAGGCTGCTTCCGTCCTTTAATTTAAAATATCCGTTCCATTCCCGGATAATGGGGATTCTTTCCAATATGGAACGGTCTGCTTTAGCGGATAACATCATGTTCACTGTCCTTTTGAATCGAGATCGGTTTATAAATCCAACGGTCTTTTTTTATCATCAGCAGAAAGCTTTGATAAACGTGCATTTTAACATTAAAGGGGGAGGGAAGGGCCAGAACCAGTCCCACCAGGATATTCCAAAGAAAATATATGGTCTGTAGGGCCGGGTGGACGAAGCCTTGAAAAACGGACATAACGCATACAAAGCAGGCGATCATCACTAAATCTTTAGCGTACAGCCAGGAGAGCAGCTTAGGCTGGCTTTTCAACTCCTGAACTGTGGTAAAGCGCATTTGACGCATAACAAACCTCCTTGAAAAAATTTTATGTATCTCAATTTTTGACGCCGGCAACCAGCTGCAGGAGCTTTTATGAGATACAAAGAGTTCTGTAACTCATTAGATTTTTCGGCCGGAGCCGATGGGGTCTTCCTGAAGGAATTTTTGAGTTACAATATCATTTGAAATGGTTTTCCTTTTTTTCCTGGCGGCGTTCTTCTCTCTGCTGTCTGCGAAGTTCTCTTTTTTCCGCCTTTTGAACCCCAGTAGCATATCCAGCCCTGTAGTTTTCGGCTATGGTACGGGGCTGACGGTTGGAGCCTGGGAACTGATAGGGAAGGGAGACACTTTTGGACGTGATTCTGTCAGAGCCTTCGGCAGAAGAATAAGGAGTTGTTACATTGTTTCCGTGATTCAGCCCGTCCCTGGTTTTCGTCACACTGGTGTTTGGAAAATATTTGTTAGGAGAAGCAGAGGACGAAAAATCTGATTTTTCCCGTTCAAGCTCTTGTTGAGCAAAGTCTGGCGATTCCTTCTGGTTGTTCCCTCCGGTGCCGTCAAGCTCACGGGGATTTTGAGAATCTGCCGGAATAGCAGAAGGAGAATTTTCAGAGGTTTCGGAAACTTCGTGGAGAGGCACAGAGGCTTTCTGATCCGTTTCCGGGGGAGAGCTGTTTCCTGTGGTTTCACTTTTACCGAGCCCTCCTAACGTTCTGCTTTCAACTGCACCGCTTTCCTCAGGGGCGGAACTGGTTCCGCTTTGGCTCGTTTGGACATTGCCCGGTGTTTTTCTTTTTTCCTCATTCATGCTTCCAATATCTCTATTTACATTTGCGTTTTCCTGATGAGCGGCAGTCGGAGCCTCCGGCGGATCAGACTGTTTTTCCTGCCTGCTCTGTTTATAATCCAGGCCGCCGATCCAGCGTCCTAGGCCGTAGCTTGCGCCTTTTGCTGTGGCGTCAACGGCGGAACCCACCTTTCCAATGGAACCCACGGCGGCTTTCGCCATATGACCTGCGGCACGGCTTCCGGCAAAAATGGCGGCGGTTGTGCGGAATACGCTGGTCAACCCAACGTCAACCCCAATACACCGTTCGATGATGTTCGGTCCGTCAATCACAGCGAACGCCATAATCAGGAGAATAAAGGATTGCACCCAGGGGTCAAGGGGAAGGGTTTTAATATATACATTCATCACCATGTAAAATTTAATGATAACGGCGGAGCAGAACAGGGTGAAGAACATGCCGCCCATGCTTTTTAAAACCTGCTTTAACCTCTGTCCGCTGGTAAAATCAGAGGCGGCGAATATCACGGCTAAAAACTCATGGACAGCTAAATCAAAGATGATACGCCCGACCTTGAAAGCGGAGAAAAGGAGAGCAAGCGCCATAGAGATAAGACTAACAAAAATCGGTAGAAAATCGATGTAATACCGGTAATAGGTATTGTCAATAAAAGAAAACATACTGTTCCAATAGACTTCACTTAACTGCTCATTTCTATTTCCGTCTGCGTCATAGGTAATGTAGTACCGGAAAAAATCCTGATTGTGAAGGGTGCTGTCATCACAGTGAACCACATCTCCGGGGCTGATCTGATCGATAGGAAGGGAGAGGGAAACGCCGGGGCGGTTCAGTCCCCCAGTTTCCTGGTTGATTAAAACAGCGTCATTCCAATCCTTAGAATCCAAATACCTTAAATCGACGATGTTATCACGAATTAAGGTATCAGAAATGGATTCACCGTCATTAAATCGAACATAATCAGTCGCCGCCATTGTAATTTCACTGATGGATTGCACCATAAAGGGCATAGTGGTTAATACAAGAACGGTTAAGCAAATGTTTTGCATGAGCCTGTTTCCTTTTACCTCAGCTTTATTCGTGATTAACAGATAACCTAATATAAAAAGGGCAACTGCAAAGAGCACCCATAGAACGGGTCGAAAGGAATTAATAAATTCCAGGACAGGATCAGAAAACAGGTAATCGATTAGACTGTAGCAAACAGTTAACAGGCGGTCACATGTATCTACAAGCATTTTTAAGAGCTGAATCAGCCACCAGCCAACCCAGCGCAGAAATGTTTGGAAAATATCAGATTTTACGCAGTATACGCCATAGGTATCTGTAAACTCTACAATTTCAGGAAACTCACTGATTGTCATTCGCTTCACCTGCCTCAATTAGTTCCATTAATTTATTCCGGTCTTTTTCTAAGAGTGTCCCGGCGTCAAATTGTTCTTTGATAATTGTGCGGAGCTGGCCTACTGAGAATTTGGAGGCTTTGGATCGTGTCAGTCCCGGAATTACACAGCAAAGAAAATCTATGAGTTTTACTGAATTTTTCAGCTTTGCAACAGGAAGCTGGTCTTTCTGTTGTTCCAGTTTCTTTTCAAAATATCTGTTTACATCAAAGGAGCGTTTGGAAAGATCAATCTTGCTGAGATCGTTAACAGGAAGCTCGTCCAAACTGATATCTGCCGGAAAGGAATCCAGCAGATATTCATAACGGTACAGGAAACGGGTTTTTCCATGATTGAAAATAGGGTAGGATTCCACAGGGTTTCCCTGTAAATCCTCACGCTTTAAGACCCGGTGAATGATGTTTTCTCCCCGGTGCAGGTGCATAAGCTGGTTTGGATTAATCAGGGGGTGTTCTTCGTAGCTCTCCGTCAGGCTTTTGTCCAGGGAAAGCTTCTGCCCGATCCGGCTGATATTGGTGATGGTTTCATTTCCGACCATAGCGGAAAACTCACGGGCCGTATCCATATTAGCGGTCATAAGAAACGCCTTATTTCCGCAGCCAGTGATAATAGTGTTGGCGCTTTCTCCATACAAAGCTTTTAACTGTGCGAAATCGTGAATGACTAAGGTATAAAGAAGGTTCATGCCGGGGCCTCCGGTTAAACGTGCCCCCAGTTTAGGAATCGGTGGGATATTTCCTAATTCATCATACAGATGGATCACCTTCCGGGCACATTTCTGGCCCTTGGACAGCACCGCTTTTCTCCCTAATACCATATCAAGCTGCTGTAAAAACATAGTGGCAATTCCGCTGTTCGAGGAATCAAACAGATTAATTCCAATAAAAACAGCGACAGGGTTATTACCAAACCCGATTTCTTCCAGATTAATACTATTTGTGGTTGTCATTTTAGCTACGCTGTCTAAAGCGAAAATCCCTAGCTTGGAAAGCACAGAGGATAAAATAGAGCCCCTGGTTTGCCCGGAAGCGGAAGTAGCTTTAATGGAGGAATAGCACATTTTTGCCGGATCGCCCTCGGGACGTTCTGAGAAGAAAATATCCAAAGCCCCCTCTACGTCGGCAAGCTCCGTAAAGGTCTTGACGCAGGAGTACATGGAAATTTTGTCCTCGTTTATCGTGGAGGGCTGAAAAGATTTCCCATGCTGATAGGATTCTTGAATCAGGGCTTCATTTAAAAGCTTATCGTCCTTAAGGCAGATATCTACCAGGGCTAGAATCATAGCGGCGGTGGCGTTGGCGCTGTTATCCAGCCAGAAATCGCCGTCCCGTTCCGATTGGGAACCCTCAAACCATGCGTAGCCCAGGCCCTTTGCCTGCATTTGGGCGTGATCGTAGTCTCCGGCCTTGTACGCTTGCGTGATTGGCGTTAAAGGATTGTAGCCCATAGAACGGGAGGGATCGATGGTGTTCAGCAGTAAAGGGATAAACCCTCTTTTTTTCAGGGTTTGATAACTGGCGGCGTACAGCTCCAGCTTGGGGTCTATCACCACCAGGGAAGGGGCTTCCTCCGCTCTGGAATACAAGTCGATCATGGGAAAGACAAAGCTTTCCCCCTTGCCGCTGCGAGGCGCGCCGATAATCAGATTGTTTACCGGGCCGTCGTCGATAAAAATTTTATCCTTGATTCGGCAAACCGGGAAACCGCCGCACCCTGGATAACGCTGATCTTTGTCGGGAACGGCCCTGTATTGATGCTGTATTTCCTCTAAGGCGGCAAAACGTTCCGTACCCTTTTGACCGATGTTATAGTCCTTCCAGCTTACCCTTGCGCCGTAGACGATACGAATATCAGCGGCGAGAATCAGAAGGAGAAATACCACATAAAACCCCCAGCACTCCCGGAATGAAAAGAGAAAGGCGTTTCGGACGGAGAAGCAGGAGCCGGGATTGCTGAAATTTCCCAGATTTTGAAACAGGGCGATCAAAGTATTCAGACAGTAATTAAAAAAGAAAAAGGAAACCGCCGAGATCAGGACAATCACGGCGGTCAAAGCGTATTTTGAGGATAAAAGCCGGTTGGCCCGCATGAGGGTTTTCTTTTCCTGTACCGGCTTGATGATTTCTTCATGGAATTTGTTTTTCATAGCTGGAATCCTTTCGGGGCGGAACTGGTTCCGCCCTTTTAAAACGTTATCATTTCACAAATCCATTTTCCAATTTCGACGGCGCCCAGCATTACAACAGCGCCGATGATGATTCCCGCCATGCGGTCTTTTACTGCGTCTTTCCAGCTCTGCTTTCCCCATAAAGCGATCCCGCCTACGGCGAGCAGGCCAGCGACAACAAGAATCCAGACGTAACCTCGAATGGCGGTAAAAAAGGCAAGGGCGGTTGATTCAATGTTTTGCATACTTTAAAACTCCTTTTTTGTTTGTTTTTTCTTTTTTTGTTTTGCTAGAATCCATAATAAGCCAACGATCAGAACCAAGAATAGGAAAGCGCCAACAGAGATCAAAACAATCTGTATTGGAGTTAAGCCCGTTCCCGGTTGGGAAGGTATTTCCGCTTTTTCCTCCGACTCCAGACGTTCATAGGAAGCAACAGCTTTCACGGTGTATTCCGTTTCTCCGGTGGGGTGTTGGACGGTTCCCGTATAGGTGGCAACAGCGTCATAGCCCGGAACATCGGGAAGGGAAACCGTACCAGAGTACACAGCCCGGTAACTAGCGGCATATCTCTGCCCGGACGCTTCCGCATTTCTATACATTACCCCATTTTCTTCATATGGTTCGCCTGTCCATTGAAATTTGGTTAAGCGGTATTGTTCAGGATTGAGATCGAGAGAATCCAGAAGGACACTTTCAGCCCCTTCCAGTGCTGGGGTTTCTTCCTGATAGGGAATAAAAACATCACCGAGCACATAGCCGAAAGAATCATAGTAGGAGAATGTAAGGAGGATTGTAACGTCGGAACGCCAAGAAAAATCGTCCAATACTTCTAAATGATCGAAACTAAGGACGGCAGACACGGTTTTCCCGGTTTGCGGGTCGGTGTATTGGATTTCTTTAGTATTCGGTGGAGTTGGCAGATTAACGTCTAGACCGTAGTCTGTAAAGGCTGACGCTTCTGTTTCCCGGCCTGTAATGGTAATAGGTGTGTACTCGATCCCGGTAAGAGTTCCCTCAATTCTTTTTCCATCGGCCTCTATGGTAATTGTCTGGGGAGCTTCAGCGTTCTGGGACAGAAGTTCAGAATATTCAACCTGTTGTGTGACTGTGGCGGGTTGTTCCAGTTTCTTTTCGGAAAGCACAGTATATTCAATACTTTTTAAGTGATAGGTTATTTCGCCCTGTTCTGTGATTTCCTCGAAGTTAGCATGAAAAGGTTTAGAGGTGGTTGTAAATTCTTGTTCCAGTGTAATTATACTGTCAGCTTGGGAAATATCTGATTGAGATACAGGGGCGGAACTGGTTCCGCTGTCAGGTACGGAAGATTCAGAACTGCCGCCGCAGCCTGCTAGAAACACAAGTGAAAAAGCGAGAATAACGACGGGAAGAATCCGGGCTTTCTTCTTTTTTCTGAACAGCAAAAGAAGCAGGAGAGAACCGCCTGCCGCAGCCGTTAAGAAAATGATAAAACCGGAGGTATGATCTCCGGTACTGATAGTCGGAGCTAAAGGTTGCGGTTCTTTTACAATGGGAGCAACGTCCAGTCCATCACCGCCGCCTGTATCCTGATAGAATCCTGTTACGGTTCCCAGCTTTGCGATATCTATGGATTCTACAGAAATAATCTCTCCGTCCTCCTGGATTGATACCGGATATTTCGCAGGGTCTAATTCCATGCCAAAGGGCGGAACCAGTTCCGCTACATAATAATTCCCGTGAGGGATCAGAGAACTTTTTGCGTAGCCTTCCTCGTTGGTAATCAATTCATCGACCTGCGTTCCGTCAGGTGTGAAAATGCCATATACGGCCCCGCCTACCGGGAGGCCGGAAGGGATAAATAACCCCTTGTGGGTTTCCGGGAGAACAGATTTTTTGATAATCTCAATAAATCCTTTTCTTGTGTTATTGACGATAGGCTCTCCATTGCTGGGATCAATGGTAATCTCCTGCACCTCCTGGGGCTGGGCCTCAAAGGTAAAAGGATAAATAGTTTCATTCAATACCCAGCCTGGGGCGGTTTGGAGTTCCTTAAGGTAATAGCTCCCGATGGGGAGATCGGCAGAGGACACACCTTTCAGGGATTCATCGAGGCTGATAATATCCACTAAAGAATTTTGAGGGATTACCACATTCCCGGAACTGTCTTTAAAATCCTGTGCGGTAAAAATGCCGAACCGGATATATTTATAAGCGTCCGGGTTTGGGAAGATAGGATTTTCTTCAATAAGCTTTGTCAGGGCAACAGTTACTTTCTGCCTCTGATTGGTTACAGTGACAGGCTCCGTATAAACTGTGACATTTTGGCCTTTGTAGGTTAAATCTACGATGTAGGGGGTAGTATCCAGGACAAAGCCCTCCGGCGCGGTTTTTTCCTGCACCCGGTATTGGCCCAGAGGCAAATCCGGGGAAGCTTCCCCGCCGTTAACCGTCGTTATCAGCTCACTGGCACTGTAAAGAAGAATACCGCCGGGGGAATAAATATCCTGGTTCGCATAGATTTCATAGACAGCACCGGATAATGTTTCCGTACCGTATACCGGGGTGTATTGAATCCCAAATTCTGTTTCACTTTGATCGGCGTTAGTGAGCCGTTCTCCTTCTTTGGTAATCAGAACATTGGCTTGCTGGCTGATGTTTTCCAGATAGATTGTAATGACGGCATCTTGCTCACTGATGGTAAAAGGATATTGTTTCGGGTCAAGGACGGTTCCCTCCGGCGCTGAGATTTCCTGCAAATAGTACGAGCCGCGGGGGAGAGGGCCGCTTTTGTCATAGCCCTTTAAATCAGTGGTTAAGCTTCCGGCCTGAGTGCCGTTTGTTGTATAAATGCCGTAAACGGCATTTGCCAGTGCCCCGCCATAGGTAGCGTCGGATTTGTAAATTTCTACATATCCTTTGACAGTCTCGTTGCTGATGGGCTGGCCCCCGTTGGGTTCCACTATGACGTGCTGTACGTCCTGGGGCTGTGCTGAAAAGGAAAACGGGTATTCAGTTTCGTCCGATACCCAGCCTGGGGCGGTCTGAAGCTCCTTCAGATAATAGTCGGAGATGGGAAGGTCAGCGGAGGACGAGCCTTGCAAGGTTTCATCGATACCGAAGATATCCAGAAGGGAGTTTTTCGGGATTACGGTATTTCCTGAATTGTCCTGAATGTCCTTAGATGAAAAAATCCCAAACCGGATATCTTTGTAAGCGTCCGGGTTTGGGAACAGGGTGTTTTCCTCTATGAATTTTTTTAGGCTTACCGTTACCTTCTGCCGCTGATTGGTGACTGTGACTGGCTCTGTGTAGACTGTAACGGTCTGCCCTTTATAAGTCAGGTCAATAATATGCGGCGTGGTATCCAGGGCAAAGCCGGACGGCGCGGTTTTCTCTACCGCACGATATTGGCCCAGGGGGAGATTCGGGCTTTTTGCTCCGCTGTTTACAGTGCAGATCAGCTGGTCTTTTGTATATAACTGCTTGCCGCCTGCGGAGACAATATTTTCATTGGCGTAAATATCGTAAACAGCGCCGGAAAGGGCAGAGAGGCCATAGGTTGGTGTATAGAGGGGGCCAAATTCAGAATCGCTTTGCGAGGCCCCGGTAAGAACTTCGCCTTGTTTGGTAATCAGAATATTAGCGGTTTGGCTCTGATCGGAAACCGACAGGCTCAGAGTGGCCCCGTTGGTGGTTAAATTAAATTCATGCTTTGTGGTATCCAGAATAGCACCGGACGGGGCTTTCAGCTCCTGCAGGTAGTAGTGTCCCAGGGGGAGGGGCTTGCTTTTGACGTAATCGGTCGCTGAGGTGGTAAGCTCGTCAACCTTTGTGCCGCTGCTATCGTAAATGCCATAAACGGCCCCGGCGAAAAAGCCGCCGTGAGTAGCATCGGTTTTTCTAATTTGGACAGTGCCCTCACCGATAGCCAGCTTAAAATACGCTGGAACCGGGTCTCCGGCACCGCCTCCGGTAATCATGTTCTGATTGCCGCTGGGATTGTTTACCGACTGCCAGATCAGGATACCAGTAGAAGCCGGAGAGGGGAGGGGCTTGGTCGAGCTGGCAGCTGTCCCGGCTGTAATTTTATTTGCGGTGCTGATACTCAAAGTGTTTCCGTTCCGGGAGAGCGTCACGCCGGAAATGGAAAAATTAAAGCTGGAAAGAACATTGTTAGTATCCGTGACCGTCTTTTCATATTTTTTGGTGGAAGGATTATAGTCTAAAATGATGGTGGGGGCGCTCATTGCAGACCGTCCGGAAAAGCTGGGACGAAGATAGTGAGTAGTCAGCTTTTTTTCCAGTTCTTTGTATGCCTGGACAAATCCCGCATGGCCGGAAAAGGCGTTGTAGCACCGGGCGTCCCGTCTGGTATATGGGTGAGTGCTGTCCCGGTAGCCCATTACAATTTCCCATATGATTTCACGGGTAGCGAAATACTGTTCCGGCTTGTTCCCAGGCAGGTTTTGGTTTGGATAGCCGTAGAGCAAGAGAAGATTAATGGCGGTCTGCTGATTCAATGAGAGAGCGTTCCAGGCCGGAGTGGACGAAACAGTTTCGTAGAACCAGTCGGATTCATTCCCGCCGATCTGTACGTCAGGCTGAATACAGTAGGCGATTCGGTTAGTTTCGTCCAGCCGCATGACGGTGCTCGAGGTTCCCGCACGATAGGTATAGTTTCCAATGCGTAAATCAGAGGTATATTGAAGGGGATCGCTTACGCCGTACCAATCCTGAATAGCATTGGCTGAGATGGGGATACCAAGCGCAATGACAAACGTGAGCAGAAGGGCGGTAAACCTTTTTAGATGTTTCATCACGTTTTTCCTCCTTTAAAATGAGAGATATCTATGAAAAAAGCGCCTGTTCAGAGAACAGACGCTAAAAAAGAAATATATACAAGCCTTAGCCGTACATTACTACAAAATGATTATTGGAATCAAAACAAACATTGAAATACAGGTCGGATACCGGGCAGTTGTCTGCGGCGGTAATATTGGCAACCATAACGTCTATAGCTTCGGCTACGTAGGCAAATGCTTGTTCTTTTGTAGGATTCCAGAGCATAAAGTCATGTGGAGGCCCCCACCCAGAATTGTCAAGGGTTAATGAAGGAGCATAGGTCATTCCCAAACTTTGTCCGTAAGAAATACCGTAGCTGATTAATTCGTTTTGATCGATGATTTCCGGCTCCGGTTCGGGTTTTGGTTCAGGTTCAGGCTGTGGCTCCGGTTCCGGGGTCGGTTCGGGTTCCGGCTCTGGGGCTGGCTCAGGATCAGGCGCAGGAGTGGGAGAATCAGAATTTACAGGCTTATTCCCGCCTCCGCTGTTACCGCTTCCGCCTGGTGAGGCCGGGCGGGAATCGCTGGGCCTATGGCTGGCAGAGTTATCAGAGCCGGACGGCTTGGCGGGGGCGGAACTGGTTCCGCCCTTTGAGGATTTATCGCCGGACTGGCTGGAATCCTTAGAGGACGAATTGGAATTTTTATCTTTCTGTTCGCCGGAACTGGCTTTGGAGTTGTCTGAATCCTTTTCGGATTTAGAGGAAGAATCCTTATCACTGGAAGCTTTCGAGCTGGAATTACCTCTTGACGAGGAAGCGGAGGAAGCTTCCTTTCCGCTTTCCTGATGTGAAGCAACCGCCATTGTTACCGGGGAAGCATTGTTTCCGTAGATGGAGAAGCCTACCGGGATTCCAACGGCAAGAATGACGATGGCGGCGGCACAGCTTATTACGATGTTTCTCTTTTTGCTGTCATGAAACAGCTCTTTTATTTTTTGTTTTATGTTCATAAGATTGCCTCCTGTCTAATTCATTTATTCGCTAATAGACGTATTTCAGGGGTTATGATATTGCTGTTAAACTGAACAGTGTTATAATACAAATTTGCGTTCTCAAAATGAACTACAATTTCTTTGGGCCTGTCCTTTAAAGAAAATACCAAAGAGATTTTATCTCCTGGTTCTAAAATGGATTGTGTAAAACCGGAAGTTAAAAGGGAACCATATCTTTCATAAACAAATTCTATAATTTCACAAGAGGATTCAGAATTGCTTAACGTAAAAAAATAGCTGGGTTCGAACTCGGTCTCTCTTTTGGTGATTTCCTCAAAAGCCAATAAATATTGTTCTTTCATATTCTCGTCTGGTTTGGCTTTTAAATCCACTTTATAAATTCTGCTGTTTAGAACTACTGATTTAGCGTGTTTAACAGATTCCCCTCTGGATATATACAATTTCGGACAAACCTTCTGTATTTCTCTTTTCCGTTTTCCTTTTGAAAAGAAAGAAAATCTATCATATACTATCTTGCTTAATAATCCCGTAAAGAAAGTAATAACCGGAATAACAATTTGAGCGAAAATTTCCATGATTACTTCCTCCGTGTGATTTTATAAATGCCGCTATGATTTGTATATTGCGGTTTGGATAATAACCGTATTAGATATGCTCTAATCTTTGAGTTGGGCATTTGAATAAAATCATCGAATAAAACGGAATGAAATAGATAGTAATACAGCACGTTAATCACTGATATGCGAAGTCGGCTGTCAAGAAAACATATAATATCGAGGTGTTCACTTTTTAAGATTACATTAGCGCCGTTAATATAACTCCATTCAGAATTGACGCGGCAATTCCGGGCCTGTTGAGGGAGATACCCACTGTCCAAAGGGCTGTTGTCTCTTAGATCGTATTGAAATTCATAAGGCTGGAATTTGTCAATGGCATTGAACAGACCTTGTATATTGTGAATCTGGGGATTGACGAAATACAGCTTTTTAGCTTCTGATTGGAGAAAGGTATATTCGTCTAAAAAAACGGCACAGCGATTTTGATATTCCGGCTGGCTGCTGAAAAAGAGGTTATGAAAGGTATTTGTTGTTTGAATATTTCCCTGAGAATCAAACTGTATTTCTAAAGTCGGAGCTTGGACAATGTTTTCCGCCGTGGAACTGTCCAGCCCAGCAAGCATCAAAATTTGTGCGGTCTTGTGCGGCCCGGTGCCACCATAGCCGCAGTTTGCGCCGGTTAAATGTATTTCATCGCCCTTCCAGTTTTCCGCAATCAATGTGGTGCCGGGGCTTGCCTTGTACTTAGTAAATAAAAAATTTTCATCGTTAAAGTATACGGTGATTTTTTTCAATGGCTTAAACTGGTGATAGTGGTCTCGAAAAAAGATGTAATCTTTTTCTGAAGAACCATAATTGTCATTTCTTAAAATCATTATGATCCGCCCTTTTTACGATTTCCCGCAGCATGTTAATTTCAGTAGCCTGGCTGCGTATTTTTACTAACGCTCTGTATAGCAGAACCGTTAGAAAAATGACGGCTGCGGCTAATATTATTATAGCGGCTATGCCCATCTTTTCAAGATTCCTCCTTCTATTTTTTAATTTCCTTTGAGTGTGGTAAATGATAATGTTCTGTGATATAGTAAAGTCGTTACGCTTTGAATTTAGTTTGGGGGAAATGTTATGGTTTTGGAAAATAAAAAGCATGTCGTTCCACGTCTGGATTATTTTGAAAATCAAGGGGTTATGACCGGAAGCAAAGAGTTTCCCCGTGTGGATCATATGATCGATGAGTTTCGGTATAAGCTTGAAACAGTAGGGGAAAGCATAAAGGGGTATGTATGGCATGGCCCCTACTGCTATAACTATTGCCGGGATAACGGTCAGATCAAAGCAGAAGCGGAGTTTCCTTTAACCAATGAAGGAACAGACGAAATTTTCCATTGGTTAGAAGAAATGTATACTGTTATGGAAAGGGAAAGCAGAAATAAAAATTAACTTAGTTCCATTTGCTGTAACTCAATATGGCTTTCGCAGCTTGTTGCCGGTGCCTAAAATTGAATTACAGGCTTGGACTTAGAAAATTACTTATCTTGGAATTGCTGGATACATTTCTCGATATTCCATTTTAAAGAATCCAGTTGATGTAAAAAGTTTTTGCGTTTTATGATTTCCCGATTCAGAGAGGCCAGCTCGTCTTTTTTTTGATTTAGTCTTTTATCCAGTTCCGGTTCCGCTTCCTGGCATTTCAGCACAAGTTTTTCTAATTTATCATTGAATCCGTTGCCTTCAGTCTGTTCTACATAGTTTTTAATTGTTTGTGTCATGCGAATACTGCGGCTGTATTCCTTTTTTTCCTTCAACATTGATTAAGCTCCTTTCTTTCTGTAATTCATTGCTCTATCAATCGGTAGAAATACTGCTTTTCTTCAATAAATAATCTAGTATCAAGAACTTTCGATAACATACTTTTTTCATTCCTCAGCGTCTTTTATTAACCTAAATTTTCGGAATGGTTTTGAAAACGAATAAGAATCAATATTAAGTATTTGCATTTGTTCATATAATTCCATGATTTTATTTTCTAAAGTTGTCCGAAGCTCGGACGTTGGAATGATATTTTCACGGTTATGGGTTTTAGCAAAGCTGTTTTTGGGAAATTCAATGAAACAACGGTTTTTTGACTCCAGCACTTTAATATCATTTATGATAAGTTCTTTATCTAAAGTGATACTTGCAATCGCTTTGAGCCTGGAAAATCCCTCGATCCGTCTGATTTTTATATCTGTTATTTGCAAGGACAACACCTCCAAAGAGAAAAAGGCGGAACTAGTTCCGCCTTTTTATGATTTAATAAATAATTTACAATAATACTTGTTGTGCTCCAAAGCTTAACAATCGCAAATGGAACAATTCTTTTATTTCACAAAGTAATTGACAGTATATCACGTGATATGATACATTTATTTTGTCGTATAGACGTAATCTCCCGCCTGACTTTTGCTTTATTAATGCACGCTAAATTGTGCATGGGTTATATACCCTTCCTTTAAGTCCTCGACGGCGGCTGGATATACCTATACGACATTTTTAATAGATGACATTTTCTACTAAAAAAGGTGCAAAGCCATTAATCAGTTGGCCTTACACCTTTTTAGAATATAAATTCAGTTGGCTTTCTTTAAAAGCCTAATTTCCTGCTCATGATTTTTAACAGAAGATTCTAATTTTTCAATCCGTTCCCTATGTTTGACGGTGTTTTCGCTAATGGTTTGAAGATCACTTTTGACTTCTTTTAGTTCCTGCACAGTAATGCGGTTTTTAAGCTCTTTTGAAAGATCGGTGTGGCCCTCTGCAATTACATGGATTTCCTTGGTAACTTTTTCCTCAATGACAGCAGTAAATTGGCTTAATAATACTTTGTTATTTTCTTCTATCGTTGTTTTCGTTTCCTGCCGCAAAATCTCGTTGTTTTTTGCCATCATTTCGGAAATAGCATTTAAAAGTTCCATGTCCATTCTAATCACCTCATTGTAGTCTTATTATAAAGGAAATAGGGGAAATTTACAAGCCTAATATGACCGGGGAGGAAAAACCTCCCCGGCTGTCTAACTAGTCTTTGATGAACCCATTTTTTACAAGATGTTTTATCGCATAGGCGGTTTCTCTTGCATCTGGTTCTGGAAGTTGTTGCTGTAGACTTTCGATATTCCAAAAACAATCTGAGTAAGAAGCAAGCTGGCAGCCAGCACCAAACTCAGGGGCACACATGAAATGTCCATTGATGGATTTACCAATATAGAAAGTAAATTTGCTTTGTCCTTCTATTACAATTTCATAATGGCTCCCATAATTTTGTAGAGAGGTTACGGTTGCCTCATGCGTTCCATTTGCGTCGCAACAGGGAAATGTTAATGGGAACAAATCAGTTTCCTGAGAAAACTTTGTGGCGGGATCAGGAGAAGGTATAGAGGGCGGAACTGGTTCCGCTTTTGCAGTATCCGGTTCTGGTTGTGCTTTTTTCTGAGGGGAAATTGATTTTGTCCTTGCTGATTCAGAATTTTTTTCAGGTTGCGCCGCCGCAGGTTTAGATTCTCCAATCTCTTGGGCTGGGGTAGTGAACATTGGATCGGGATTGGTTTCTTTTTTAAGGGTAGGAGGCGCTTTTGCGATATCATAAGCACTATTAATAGAAAGTTCACCCTTATAGATATCTTGAATCTGTTCTTCTGTAAGGTTTTCAGTGATTTGCTTATATTTCCGGGCCTGTCTGTCGGAAATGTTGAGACATTCTGCGATTGCTTTTTGCGTGTTCCCGCTGAACTTGCCGCTGTCTTTTAATTTCTGATAATGGCTCACCAAATCCTGATAGATTTTCAATTTCTGTTCGGAGGTATATTCCCGGTAGTTGTTCGCCTCATGAAGCTTGATCTGAGCCTCGTCTGGGTCTAAGTTTTGATATACCATACAGCGGACAGTTCGCATTTCCGGCAAATGTTTTTTAATAGCTGTTAAGCGTTTTTCTCCGGCGATTAACTGATATCGGTTATTGGAAAGCTGGTTCAGAACTAACGGCTGTAATAAGCCATTAGCCTGAATACTTTTTGCTAAATCATAATAATCCGATTCGGTATCGTTGGAAGCGGCGGGGTTATACGCCGCAAGTTCAATTTGATCGACTGGAATCATTTCGTCTTTGGCGGTATTCGTAAGGGAACTTGTGATATTTACAACGTTATTAAGCCCTTTTAAAATATTGGCGGTATTAATTTTGCTCATTTCTATTACCTCCCGATTATACTCTTTCTAATACTTCATCGGCAAGAGACATATAATCCAGACAACCGTTGCTTGTCCGGCGGTGCCTATTGATCGGTTTCCCTAAATTGCGTGCAGAAGCAAGTGCGGAATTTTTTCGTATTTCTGTTTGAAAGCATGGAAAAATTTCCTGTTCATGCAATGCCTGGGCATAAACCTTTTTAATCGCTGTATGTTCTTTCATCGTGATAAGTACGCCTAAAACTTCAAGCGAAGAATTATAGTTTCTTTTGATATCGACAAAATCAGTAGCGATACACATTAATCCTTGCAAGGCGTTGTTATCTGGAATCGTTACAAGAATTAGATAATCAACACACGCATATAAATTTTCTTTGATCCGGTATCCATTTGTGGGACAGTCGAAAATAAGAAAATCATAATCGCTTTCGATGGGAAGCAAAGCTTTTTTTAAGGTCTGTTCCTGCCGATCCTTTTTGTCATGGAGAAAATCTTCTATTCTTTTGAAAGAATAGACAGAGGGGAGAAGGTCAAAGCTGAACTTTGTGGGCCGGATAGCGTCATAGGCGGAACTGGTTCCTCTCATAACAGAATCAATAGAGGGGAGGCTTTCATCGTACATTTCAAAGTAGCTGGTTGCGTAAGATTGGCAATCCAGATCAACCAACAAAACTTTGAAGCCCTTTTCCGCAAGAATAGCGGACAGATTGACGGCGGTGGTTGTTTTTCCTACTCCGCCTTTTTCGTAGGTTACTGCAATTTTGATACTCATAAACATCTTTCCTTTCTTTTTTGCAGTTTTAAAATATAAAAAACCGACTGAAAAAATCAGTCGGTTTTTGTCAAAAAATATAGCGGTTTGGGTCACTTGTCTTTTAATCAAGGTGTCCGGGGTTCGAATCCCCGATGGTTCACCAATAAGGCCGAGGAAAGTACAACTATTCTTTTCTCGGCTTTATTTTATTTGATAGTATTTTTGACAATATCTGATTGTTATTAATATGAGTTTTGAAACAAAAATTGTTTAAAAAATGTCCGATCACTTCTAGTGAATCGGGCATTTTTTGTTGTAAATGTTATTTTTGTATAAATAGAACAAAAATAGCAAATAATAAATGGAACGTATAAAACATAAATAATGAATTATTTGTAAAGTCTGATAAAATATTGACAATGTATTAAGAAAGTAGTATTCTTAATACAAAGATTGTTTGAGACTTAAACAATTAAGGCGAGCGATAAGCTGTTTCAGCGCTACAGAATCTAGTCATGGAGTGAGGGCTATGAAATTCAGGTATCACTGGTGGGGAAAAGGGGATATCGATGCATCCTTTGGCGTATTCTTTGATGGTTTCTCCAAAATTCTCTCAGCTACAGGAATTATGCTGTTTGTGTTTGGTATGCCAGCGAATATTGTTCTTGGGAAAATTGTACCAGGAATTGGGCTGGCAATTTTTGCTGGAAATCTATGGTATTTCTATGAGGCAAGATCATTAGCCAAGAAGGAGAACCGGCAGAATGTGACAGCTCAGCCCTTTGGAATCGGAGCCTCACAGTTGACGGGCTGGCTGTATTTAATTATGGGCCCTGTTTATTGGCAAACAGGAGATGCCGAGCTTGCGTTTCAGATTGGCCTTGCCGCGGCGTTGATCGGCGGCTTTGTGGAGGTTTTAGGCGGTTTCATTGGCCGCTGGCTGGTAAGCGTAATTCCTCACAGCGCGCTGATGGGGAATATGGCGTCTTCTGCCATCGTCTGGCTGTCCTTTGTAGGGATCGCCATGGTATTCGACCGCCCGGTATACGCTTTGCTTCCCTTATTCATCATTATCATCGATTATCTGGGAAAAGCGGATAAGCGGTTTCAAAAAATTCCTTCTGGTTTAGTGGCGATTGTCTTAGGTGCCGCTATCGCTTGGGGCACCGGATACCTTACACCTGATAGCTTTACTTCGGCATTCTCCAATCTTGGCTTTTATCCGCCGACCTTCTGCGGTATAGACATCGCCAAGGGCTTTAGTGGGATTTTCCCGTTTCTGCCGATTATTATTCCGCTGCAGATCAATAATTTTCTTTCTACGCTTCAGGGCGTGGAATCTGCTAAATCCGTAGGCGATGTTTATCCTGAAAGAAGATCTATGATTATGGACGGATGCTCTACTATATTAGGTTCTTTGTTCGGAAATCCATTTCCAACTACTGTTTATTTCGGTCATCCCGGCTGGAAGGAGCTGGGAGCAAGGGCTGGTTTCTCTTTGGTCAATGCCTTTGCTTACCTGCTGATCTGTATGACTGGCTTGACCGGTGTTCTTATGGCGCTCATTCCTACAGAGGCTGTTATGGTACTGCTTATTTTTGTCGGCCTGTCTGTTACGGCAAACACTTTCCAGGAGTTGGACAAAAAGTATACCAATGTAGTTCTTTTGTCGTTAATTCCGATTTTATTCCAATATATCCAAACACTGATCAGCTCTGCGGTTCAAGCGGCTGGGACTACGGTGGCGGATATTGGAGCTTCAAAATTTGCCGAATTTTCAGTACCCATTACGGGAATCCAATATTTAGGAAACGGCGCGTTTTTGTCCAGCCTTTTGCTGGCGGCGTTGTTAGCTTATATCGTGGATAAAAAATATTTCTTCGCCGCAGCAATGGGAGGCGTTTTGGCTTTCTGTTCCTTTGTTGGAATGATTCATGCGGAATCTGTGGCACTTTTCCCGCCGGAGGGAGTAATCTTCGGAATCATTTACTTAGTTGTCGGCGCGTTTTTAACGCTGAAAGGTTTTCTTTTCCGCGGTACCGCTCAGAAAAGAAAACCCAGCACGGAATCGCCCGTAATACCATAAATACTGTCTTCTGAAAAAGCGAGGTGAGGCAGAGACAGCATATGTAAGCCTATCTAAGGGAAACGATTTATTTTAGGAGGAAATGAAATTATGGGTAATGTGAAAATCCCTCTGTTTAAAAAAGCTGACCTTGACGCATCAATCGGCGTATTTTTTGATGGATTCTCTAAGGTCATTGTGGCCATCGCCATTTTGGTCGGAACCTTTGGCTTGGATGGCGGCACTGTATTTGGCACGATGATGCCTGGCGTGCTGGTTTCCGTTATCGTATTAAACGGCGGCCTTTGGCTTTATTATCGCCATATCGCTAAGCAGCGCGGCGATTCCAATTTAACCGCGATTCCCGCCGGCTTGCAGGCAGGCCGTATGTTTATCTGGCTGTTCAGCATTATGCTGCCGGTATTCAACAGCACCGGCGATGCCTTCATGGCCTTTAAGGTCGGCGTGCTGGCTCACTTTATCGGCGGCGCCGTGTTTATCATCGGTGCGTTTGTGGTCCCGAAGATTCTGAAGATCGTTCCTGCCGGCGCTTTGTTTGGTTCCTTGGCCGGCGGCGCTATGGCGTTCTTAATTCTGCAGTCTATGGACGGCACCCTGAAAATGCCTTTGGTAGGCTGGCTTTCCTTAATTGTTTTGTTTGTGATTTATCTGGGGAAGGTAAACACCAAGCTGCCCGCGGCTCTGATCGCCATTGTGGTGGGAGCCGGCATTGCCTGGGCCACCGGCTCTATGAGTTTTACCACTGTGACGGATTCCTTGGCAAACCTCAACTTCTACATTCCTAATTTTACCTTCTGGATTTTCTCTGGTGACGTAATTTCCAATACCATTCCGTTCCTGCCCATTGTCATTGTTTTCTCTCTTAATGAGGTAATTACTGGCATTCAGGCTGTGGAGCAGGCGAAAGAATGCGGTGACACTCATTTCACCACTACCAAGCCTCTGGTCCTTGCGGGAGCCGCCAGCATGGTGGGCGCGTTGTTTGGCAATCCTCTGGCGGTAGGCCTTTATTGGGGTTATCCTGGCTGGAAAAAGATGGGCTCCGGCACCGGGTATCATCTTGGCATCGTCGTGCTGTACGCTATCGTTGGTTTGACAGGACTTTCCGCTATCATTACCGCTTTCATTCCCGAGGCTGTGGTTCTGCCGATCCTGGTATTCGTCGGAATTTCCAGCTACTCTCAGGCTTTCGAGGTTGTCAAGAAGAAGTACTATCCCGCTGTGATTATGGCCTCTCTGCCGGTTGTCATGGACTTTGTCGTGGATAATATTGCGGAAGGAAAGCTTCAGGGATTCTTAGCGTTTGATCCCGGTTCTGCCTTTGTTGGCCTGCTGGTCGGCTGTGTGTTCGTGTTCATCATTGACAACAAGTGGCTGAACGCCGCAATTACTAACGTGGTTGCGTTAGCGCTGACCGGTATTGGTATGATCCATTCTCCCGGCTTGCTGTTTACAGATACCTATTCACCGGATTTCGGCTTTGTAGCGGCTTATTCTGTACTGATCGTCGCTTTCTTGGTGCTTCACTTTATTAAATTCAACCACAAGTCTTTTGAAAAAGCGTCAGAAGAAGAAAAAAAGATGGAAATGGCTGAATTTATGGAAAATGCCAAGGCCGCCGGTCTAACCTTTGTTCCGGCTGCCGGAGAAGCACAGGCGGAGGAAGCAATGGAGAAAACTGCTGAGGAAGCGTAACAAACCGTTTTTTGGAGGCAATAAAAATGAAAACTCTCGTAATTACTGGCGCGGCCCGTCAAAAGGGCCACACCAACCAAATGGTAAAGCTGTTTTTAGATACTCTGGGCGGGGATTATGACATTATCGACGCTTATCGTGTGGAGAATGTGGCGCCTTGCAAGGATTGCCGGTACTGCTGGCACAAAAAGGGATGCAGTATCAAAGACGGAATGCAGGAGATTTACGATAAGCTGGAAGCCGCGGATAATATTGTGTTGGCGTCTCCGATGTATTTTCATTCCATCACTGGTAAAATGAAGGCTTTGATTGACCGCTTTCAGGTGTATTGGGCTGGGCATGTCCGCAACGATATGCCAGAAAAGCCCGTGCGCAAAGGGGCGATTCTCATGGTGGGAGGAGCGCCTAGCTTTCCAAATCAGTTCCTAGGCGGAGAACTGGTGCTGAAAAATCTGCTGAATGATTTAAGCGCCGAGTTTCTTGGCGAGGTCTGCCTTCCTAACAGTGACCACGACTCTTTGGAGACTCGTCCTGACATCGCGCAGGAGGTCAAAGAGTTGGCGGAAAAGATGAAGGCTGCCAACAAAGCCGAATAATTATTTTGTTAGCAGTTAGATTGTTATTCGAAAATATTAAATATTTTAATGCAATTTAATGCAATTTTAAGGAGGATTTATCATGCAGGGTTACACATTTGTAAAAGGCGAGCATTATCCGGTAGAGCATCTGGTGTTTGAGACCGCTCCGGAGTTTGTTGAGGAGTTTTTAGAGGTGGACCATGAGGTTTGGACTTTAGGCGAGGCGGAGAGCGACCTGTTTGACCATATTCCTTTTTTGTACAAGGAAGTCTGGATCAATGAAAACAAGCCCGGCGAGATGCATTTTATCTTTATTTGGGAGAGCATGGAGAGCTGGAAAAAGGTGGACGATAAGGACATTCAGGCTGCCCTGATCGCACGTTTTGAATCTAAGTTTAAGCATCCTTATAAGCTGACTCGCTGCATCCAGAACGAGGAAAACTTTGGACTGCATCGCTACAGCCGTTTTGAGCGCATCTAAATAAAATCGAATTTATTACGGTAATTGCAAGAAAGGAAGCGTCACAATGAAATTTGAGAATAAAGTTGTCGTCGTTACCGGCGCAAGCTCCGGGATCGGCGAAGGCGTGGCAAAGATGTTTTTGGAGGAAGGCGCCAAGGTCGTTGGCTGCGGAATCGAACCTGAGATGAAAATCCAGGACAGCAGCGCTATTTACGTTCAGGCAGACCTGACCAAATTTGACCAGGCTGAAAATGTGATCGCCAAGGCGGTACAGACCTTTGGCAAAGTGGATAAGCTGGTGTGCTGCGCCGGCGTTACCTTTATCGGTTCTCTGGAAACCACGAACAGCGAAACCTTTATGCGTGAGCTGTCCATCAATCTGGGCGGCGTGTTTAACATGTGCAAGGCTGCGGTTCCGGAGCTGAAGAAGCAGCCGGATGCTACCATTGTCACCGTCGGCTCTGATTTGGGCGTGCGTCCGATTCCGGAGCGTATCGGGTACTGTCCTTCCAAGGCCGGTGTGATTATGCTGACCAAGTGCATTGCCTTGGAGTATGCTCCGGCGATTCGGGTAAACTGTATTCTGCCCGGACTGGTACGGACTCCAATGATCGAGCAGCGCTTCCAAGAGGCGGAGGATCCGAAGGCTTTGGAGGAATCCTATGCCTCCTTGTATCCGCTGCATAAAATGGGCAAGGTAGCCGATATGGCTAATGCTGTAAAATTCCTGTCCAGCGAGGAAAGCGGATTTATTACCGGCGAAATCATGAACGTGTGCGGCGGAAGCCTGATTTAACGGAGGATTTTCACTATGGCTACTTCTCTTTTTAAAATGCCCTTCGATGTAGACCGTTTGAAGGTTCAGCGGATTTACGCCAGCAAGGAGCTGGAGCATTGCACCGCGGAAACCATGAGCTGCGATAAAATCCGCAAAATTTACGGCGATTTAAAATTTCTAGAGCTTCATGAGGATCGCCCGTGCACATATACTTCTTTGGTGACCTCTCTGGATGGCAGAATTGCCTTTACAGACGCGCCTCAGGGTCCGTTGATCGCCAAGCTGAATAAATATGATCCCGCCGGCGCCGACACCGACTGGTTTATTCTGAATATGCTTCGGGCGGTTTCCGACGGCGTGATGCTGGGAGCCGGCACTATGAACGCGGAAGCTGACTATACCTGCCACGTGTTCGACCAGGATATGGAGGACATGCGGATTGAAGCCGGAAAAAATCCTGTGCCGTGGAATATTATCACTTCTCTGGATGCCACGGATATCCCTTTTGACCATGTGCTCTTCAACACTCCTGAGGTTCCGGTTATGATCAGCACCTCCAAGCAAGGCGTGGAATTGGTCAAGGATAAAATTAAGAACAATTACTTCGTTGTAACCGCTTCCAGTATGGAAGATGTTACGGATGAAATGATTGCCAGGATGAAAGACAATGGAGATAAGGTTCTGGTGATCGGTACCGGCGACAAGACACCGGATTCCAAGGTGGCGCTGTATATTCTTAAGCGCTTTGGAATTGACCGCCTGCTGGTGGAAACTCCCTCTTATATGCATTACCTGGTGTCGCAGAAGATGATGGATGAGCTGTTTTTCAATTACTCCTGCATTTATGTAGGAGGCCAAGCCCTGACGATCGGAAAATTCGGCAAGGAGTTTGGATCTAAGGATCATCCTCATACCCGGATGCTTTCCATTCACAGCCACAGCGACCACTTCTTCTATTTCCGGCATAAGCTGCTCTATGATTAATTTTTAAACTAAGATTCCTCAAAAGACCGTATCATAAGCGAAAAGAGGAGCCCTGATACGGGCTCCTCTTTTGTCACAGCAGATCTGATAAAAATCAAGCTTCCGGTTCTGTATTGGCGATCTCTTGGAAAAAATGGTCGATAGTTTGTCCGGCCGCACCTAAAATGGCGCCGTTTTTGCCCAAATGTGATAGAACCACTTGCTCCGAATGAGTAATGGGCAGGATCATTCTCCGCAGAACCTCCGGAAGATAATAGGGAAGAGCACTTAAAAGCTCTGAACTCAGGGAGATCACCTGGCAGTCGAAAATAAAAATAATATTCGTCAGCCCGATGGCCAGATAAGAAATAAACCGGTCCAAAACCTTTTGGGCGGTAGGATTTTGATGCTGAATTAAAACTACCAGCTCTTGAATACTTTTAATGGGGGCGGGAAGAAGGCTGTTGGCATAAGCGATTACCGCACTGTCGGAGCAGTATTGCTCCCAGCATCCGAATTTTCCGCAGTGACACTGCCTAGGTTCGTCGAAATTGATAGTGTGGTGGCCAATGGCGTTTGCGAAGCCGTGATATCCCCGGAGAAGCTCGCCGTTAGTGATTAGTCCGGCGGAGATCGAATCGCTGATGTTTACGGCCGCCAAGCTTTGATAAGCGGCCTTGGCAGCTTGCCCATCCTCTTGTTCACTGGGAGCTATTTCAATATTCTGCTGGGCGATAGCCGCAAGATTGCCGTCGTTATCGATATTGATTGGAACGTGATAGCGTTCTCCCAGTAGAGTGCAGATATCGATATTCCGCCATCCAAGGCTGGGAACAAAACGGATCAGTCCGGAAAGGTCCACAATGCCATGAACGGAAATTCCAATTCCAACCAGTCCGTAGAGCGTTTTCGGCTGGCCATTCAGCATTTCATCCAATGCGCCGCAGATTTGGCCGTATACTGCGGAAAAGTCTGGGTTTTTAATGGAAAATTTTCTTCGGGACAAAATTCTCTCTCCGGAAAGATCAGTGAGAATAGTCTGAACGTTGCGTACGTCAATATCCACGGCTATCACATAGCCTACGCTTAGCACAGGCTGAAGCAGAATGGGCTTTCTTCCGCTTGCTGATTTTCCGAGCTCGGTTTCAGTCAGAAGGCCGGCGTCAATCCACTCCTTCACAATGGTGGAAACCGTCGCTTTATTTAGTCCAGTGAGGCTACAGATATCAACGCGGCTGATAGGATAATTATGAAGAATTTGCTTGATAATTTCCCATCGATTAGCAGCGCGGATATCCTTTGTCTGGGTGATTTTCATGTGAGAACACTCTTTTCTTGTTGAGAAATTTTATAATTATCATAATAATAGAATCATTATACAATAGAAAATGATAATTTTCCAGTTGTCGGGGATTTTAATAATCGTGATTCATGTTAGTAAACGATAAAATGTGAAGGGAGAATCATTTTATATGCCTTGTATTCAAATTAAAACCAATGTAAAGGTAAATGAAGAAACCGCGGAGGCCATTAAAAGCCAATTGGGTAAGGATATTGCCCTTCTGCCGGAAAAAACGGAAGACTGGCTGATGGTTACGTTAGAGGATAGCTGCCGCATGTGGTTTCGGGGAGACGCCTCTCATCCTCTGGCGATTGTAGAGGTTAAAGTATTTGGAGCTCAAATCGACTCTGCGGCCTCAGAAAAAATGACCCAGGCTGTTTGTAAGCTTTTCCAAAAGGAGCTGGGAGTGGATCCAAAGGATATTTATATCCGGTATTTAGCCTCTCCTGACTGGGGATGGAACAATACAAATTTTTAACACACGCCAAACAGAAGAATCAATAGCCTGATGAGCACAAAAAAAGCACTGAAAAAAGTAGAGACTTTTTTCAGTGCTTTTTTTGCGGCTGCCGTTGTTGACAAAGAGAAATAATAGGATATAATAGTTTATATAAAAACTGTTTTTTAAAAAACTGTTTTACTATAAACGGGTTGAGTTTAGAAAGGGGTTGTCACAGCCATATGAAAGATAACTCAAATCTTTGGCTGGGAATACGGAAAAGCTTAAAGCTGTATGAGCAAATGCTGAAGGGCGTGTGTATTCAATACCAGTTGACAGGGATTGAGGCGGATGTTATTAGTTTTTTGCAGCATAATCCGGGCAAAGATACCGCTATGGATATGGTAGAACTTCGCCTGCTGTCAAAGGGCTCTATTTCAAAAGCGGTAGAAGGGCTGATACAAAAGTCTATCCTTCGGCGTCATCAGGATGTTGAGGACAGAAGGGTCATCCATTTGGAGCTTTTACCAGATGCTGAACCTATATTGGATAGTATTGAAAAGGTTCAGCAAAGATTCTGGGAAATCGTCTTTAGTGGATTTACAGCCGAAGAGTTAAGCCTTTACGAAAGCTTTAATAGAAGAATTTTGAATAATACCTTGACTGCGATAGAAAGGAATCGTTTGTTATGAATCAGGATAAAGATTTTCTCGGACGCGAACCGATTGGAAGGCTTCTTTTAAAGCTGGCTTTTCCAACCGTGGCAGCTCAGGTCATCAATATGCTTTATAATATTGTGGACCGTATCTATATCGGCCACATTTCGGATATTGGAGCTATGGCGTTGACCGGCGTAGGAGTTTGTATGCCTCTGATTATGATCGTTTCAGCATTTGCGGCTCTGGTGGCTTATGGCGGCGCGCCGAGAGCTTCGATTTTCATGGGACGAAAGGATACAGACTCGGCCGAAAAAACCTTGGGAAACTGCTTTATAGTGCAGATCGCGATCTCAATAGTTCTTACCGCTGCGCTTCTTATTTGGAACCGCGATTTTCTTATGGCGTTTGGCGCCAGTGAAAATACTATCGAATATAGCGTACGGTATATGAATGTTTACGCTATTGGTACACTGTTTGTGCAGCTGACCCTGGGCATGAACGCATTTATTACCGCGCAAGGCTTCGCGAAAACAGGCATGCTCTCCGTGCTGATCGGCGCGGTGGCGAATATCATTTTAGATCCGATTTTTATTTTTGGCTTCAACATGGATGTACAAGGGGCCGCATTAGCGACCATTATTTCTCAAGCTCTTTCCTGTGCTTGGGTATTGGCCTTTCTATTTGGAAAAAGAACCATGTTAAAAATTAAAAGAAAAAATCTTTTTCTGGAAGCGAAAATCATTCTGCCCTGTCTGGCGCTGGGATTGTCTGTTTTCATTATGCAGGCCAGTGAAAGCGTGATCTCCGTTTGCTTTAATTCCTCGCTATTAAGATATGGCGGAGATATCGCCGTGGGCGCAATGACTATATTGACAAGCGTTATGCAGTTCGCCATGCTGCCGCTGCAAGGGTTAGGGCAAGGAGCCCAGCCGATTATCAGCTATAATTACGGAGCGAGAAATGTCGGAAGGGTAAAGGCAGCTTTTAGGCTGCTGTTAAAAACGAGTGTTTTATATGCGGTGGCATTATGGGGGCTCGTCATGATTTTTCCTCAGTTATTCGCCGCTATGTTTACCTCAGACGCTGAGCTGATGGAATTCACAAAAACAGCGCTGCGTATTTATATGGCTTCTATGTTTCTTTTCGGAATACAGATGGCATGTCAAATGACGTTTAATTCCTTGGGAAGAGCAAAGGAATCCATTATAGTCGCTGTGATGCGGAAATTTATCCTTTTAATTCCATTAATTTATATTATGCCTGCTGTTTGGTCTTCCAATCAGACGATGGCGGTATACCTGGCGGAGCCAATTGCGGATGCCCTTGCGGTTACCTTTACCGCTGTTTTGTTTGCGTTCCAATTTAAAAAGGCTTTGGGAAAGATATCTGATACCCAGTCTATTTAACTTGTCTAAGAGTTTAAGTTTTTCAAGGGAAAGCCTATGCGTAATTTAGATTTATAGAATTATCTTTTAAGTGCTGATTAAAAACGATAGGGGGATGTTATTGTCAAGAACTAGCAGAATTAGAGATAAATAATTATTTTCCTTTAGAAAGTGAAAACAAAATATATCTTAGATATTAATTGAATAATATCTAACCGTATGCTACACTAAAAGCATTATATCAGATGTTTTGAAATCAGCCTGAGATCATGGAACCGTCAAACCTTGATAGGAAGAAAGGTGTAATGCATATGGGTGCAAGTGGGAGAAAAATAGAATTCTGTACTGGATTTCTGCTGGCGGTATGGCTGTTGGCTGCCTTCTGCTTCTGGGGCCCTTGTGTATCGGCTGAGGAAAAGAACGGAACTGTTTTGCGGGTAGCCTTTCCCCAAGTTGAAGGCTATACGATGACCGATGAGGACGGTGAACGATATGGCTTGGTGGTGGATTATCTGAATGAAATCGCTAAGTATACAGGATGGAAATATGAGTATATAGATACGGATAATAATTCTGTGGTTGACAATTTTTTAGAGGGAAAATTCGACCTAATGGGAGGTACTTACTATTCGGAAGAATTCGAGAATTATTTTGCCTATCCAGAATATAATAGCGGCTACAGCCATTTAGTGCTGTTAGCTAGGAAAGAGGACCGTTCGATCAGAAATTACGACTTAGGGACTTTGCAAGGAAAAACGATTGGAATTTATGAAAATTCGCAGGAAAGCATCCGTCGTCTAAAAGAATGGCTGGAATATCAAGAATTGGACTGTGAACTAAAATATTATGACTACGAGGATTTGCAGAAAACTGGAAGCCTATACCGGTTTTTAGAGGACGGGGAAGTTGATCTGTTGGTGGGAAGTAATGCTGGCAAATCTTCTGATTTTTATGTCGCCGCTGAATTTGAATCGCAAGCCCATTATATTGTAGCTCAGCCGGGTAATCGGAAAATTTTAGAAGAACTGAATATGGCTTTAGGCAAAATTTATGAGTCGGATCCAAATTTTGCAGCAAAAGTATACGAGAAGAATTTTCAAGGGCTGGATACAGGATATGCTGGATTAAATCATGAAGAATTGGATTATATTAAGAAAAAGGGAACGGTAACAGTCGCTGTTCCAAGCGATTGGCATCCGATGTACTGCTTGGACAATACCGATTATCACGATGGATTTGTACCAGATATGCTGAAAAAGGTGGCGGAATTTTCCGGATTGAAATTTACCTATTACACTTGCGATACTTACATTGACGCAATCAATATGTTGAATCAGGAGCAGGCTGACATGCTGGGCTTTTTCGCAGGAAATGATAAAGAAGCTGCTCGTTATGGCCTGGCCTGTACAGAGGCATATGCTTCTGTAGCCTCTATTTTAGTCCGTAATAAAAATATTACTTTTCCTAATGAGGAACTGATTGGCGGCGTTTTGGAAGGACGGGATTTGCCTGATAATATTTCTGCGAAAGAGGTAAAATACTATCGAAACGCTACTGACGCCCTGGCGGCTGTCAATCGGGGAGAAATTGATTTCTTTTATGGCCTTGCCGCTCATGTTGAGAATATTATACGCCAGCAAAATTTCACCAATGTGGTTCAAGTAAGCCTGGACAATGATAATATTGATGTAGGCTTTGCCACGTCCAGCCCAATCAATTCGGAGCTGTTTTCTATTTTAAATAAAGCGGTAAATAATTTAACAGAGGAAGAAAAGGAAGCTATTAGCAGTTTGAATCTAATATCGGTAGGAGAGACAGAGCTCTCTCTTTCCAGCCTTCTTTATGCCAATCCAGTGATGGCTATTACCTTGGTGGCATTGTTTACGTTATTTTTTCTAGTAGCTTTGTTGTTGATTTTTCGCTCCCGCTTGCATTCCGCAAAAATGAAGCTGGAACTGGAAAAGGCAGAGGCCGGCAGTCGGGCCAAAAGTGATTTTTTATCTCGGATGAGCCATGAAATCCGAACGCCGATGAACGCCATTGTAGGATTGGCCGATTTAACAGAAATGATCCCCTCGTTGCCAGAAAAAGCGCAAATCAACCTAACAAAAATTAAAACTTCGTCGCGTTATTTGCTTAGCCTAATCAATGATATCTTGGATATGAGCCGCATCGAAAGCGGAAAAATGGAATTGGAACAAAATCCATTTTCCCTCAATGTTTTGCTATGCGATATAGAAAGTATGCTTACTGCTGAGGCGGAACGCAGAGAATTAACCTTCCGGGTAGAAAAAAATTTGCAAGATGATGTTTTTATTGGAGATACCGTACGTTTACGGCAGGTAATTCTAAATCTTTTATCAAATGCTTTTAAATTTACACCAAGTGGAGGTACTGTATGGCTTCGGGTTACCGAGCCTTCATTTACTGAAACGACGGGCAATGTCTTAGTTCAAGTCATAGATACAGGGATAGGAATTTCGGAAGAAAATCAAAAGCGTATTTTCCGAAGCTTTGAACAAGTTGGACCTAACGCGACCAAATGCCAGGGAACTGGTTTGGGATTAGCAATCAGTAGGAATATTATAAAGTTGATGGGTGGGGAAATACTGGTCAAAAGTGAATTGGGGAAAGGAAGCGAGTTTAGTTTTTCTATTTCTATGCTGAAGGGCGAACTGCATGAATTGCCTGAGACTAAAACAAACGCAAAAGAGATTAGCTTTACTGGAGTTACTATATTGCTGGCGGAGGATAATGATCTGAATGCAGAAATCGCTATAGAATTGTTACAGACGCAAGGGGCGGAGGTTTATCGGGCTGAAAACGGAAAGCAAGCATTGGAATTGTTTCGCGACAGTCCGGAAGGAACCTTTCAAGTGATCCTGATGGATATTATGATGCCGGAAATGAATGGACTAGAGGCTGCGTCTTCCATACGGGCGTTGAAGCATCCAGATGCTGAAAGAATTCCTATTATAGCGATGACTGCCAATACCTTTAAAGAAGATGTAGAATCGGCATTGAACGCGGGAATGACAGGTTTTGTTTCCAAACCGATTGACGTGGCATATTTGTATCAAGAGCTTAACAGCGTTTTATCTAATTCTAAGAGAGATTAGTTAAGCTTACAGAGTGCAATAAGAGATTTTATAAGAGATTTTGATGATTCTTCCACAGGGCGCTGGAAGCAACGCTGTCAGGCATGAGATCGCGTATTCTACAAGGCTTTTCGCCAATTAGGGCTGAGTAAAATTGAGTGAAATAAATCAAAAAAAGCCGGTGTACTGCTTTATCCTTAAAGCAGTACACCGGCTTTTTTAATTTTATAGCAACACGGATTATTTCTGCTCAATGACAGCAGTATCAAAAAAGTGATTGTAATGAGGCATTTGTCTCCAAAAGTCTTTGCTTAAAGTATTTATTTTTTCAAAATCAGATTGTTCCATTTTCCAGCCACAGGCGCCAACATTTTCTAAAACCTGCTTATCGGTACGTCCACCTACGATGGGTGCGGTGATTCCAGGAAATTGCATCACCCATTTAATGGCTAATTGAGCCAAGGTTTTTCTGTATTTTTCAGCAATAGGCCGGAGCTTTTCAATAAGCTCCAAGGCTTTGATTCTGTTTTCAGGCAAAAATAAGGGAGTGTTGCTGCGAATATCGTTGTCTGGAAAAACCGAATCGATACTGAATTTTCCGCTGAGTAAGCCCTGGGCAATAGGCGAATAGGGAATTACTGAGATGCCGTTTTCTATACAATAGGGTAGATTTTCATCCTCCATTCGTCTCCAGAGGATATTAAAAGGAGGTTGATATACATCAACACGATCAACTTCCATTGCGATCTTAAATTCTTCAACAGAAAAATTTGAAAGGCCGATTGCTCTAATCTTACCCTCTTTTTTTAGCTCAGACATAGCTGCCATAGTTTCTTCCAAAGGCACCTTTTTACCGCCATAAAAATGAGACGGCCAGTGAAGAAAATAAACATCTAAATAATCCCGGCCCAAACGCTTTAGGCTGTTTTCACAGGCCGCTTTCAGCTGGTCGTATTTGGAATGGCAGTTTAATGCTTTTGAAGAAATTACATAATCGTTTGGATGTCCCTGAATCGCCTTTCCGATAATGCTTTCTGAATATCCATCGTTATAGGCTTCGGCAGTATCCAGCGTGTTAATACCAGCATCGTAGGCGGCGTGGATCGCCCTGATGGATTCGTTATCGTCAGCGCCGCCCCATTGAGCGCCGCCCATAACCCAACAGCCCAGTATCATTTCTGATACCTGGACGCCGCTGGTTCCAAGCTTTTTCATATTCATAAGAAAACGCCTCCTGATTTTTAATGTTTTTCCAATGGTTTAGCCTTTTACAGCCCCCATTGTGATTCCACTGATAAAGGATTTTGAGGTAATACCGAAAAGAATAATGAGAGGTAGGGTGCCCAAAGAAAGGGCAGTGATTTTGGCTGCCAGATCATTGCGATAAGAGGAATTCAGACTGATAATACCAATCGGTACGGTGTACGTTTCGGGTTTATTCAGCACAATGAGAGGAATCAAATACGAGTTCCAGTTACTGACAAAATTGATTAATCCTAAAGAAAGAAGAGCGGGCTTGATACAGGGGACTGCGATATGAAAGAAAATTCTTAGTTCTCCAGCTCCATCGATTCTGGCGCTTTCTAGAATTTCAGAAGGGAGGGTGCCGCTCATATAATTTTTCATCCAATAAACGCCAAAACCTGTTGCGGCGGGCGGAATGATTAGGGGAAGTAGGGTGTTGATCCAGCCGATCCCCTTCATTTCCACAACAAAAGCCACTAGTCCCAGCTGAGCGGGAATCATCATCGTAATCATTACGAAATTAAACAGTAGCTTCCGTCCTTTGTATTCAAACTTTGCAAAGGAATAACCGCATAAGCAGCTGACAGTTACTGAAAGAAAGGCCGCGCTGACCGCTGTGATCAGGCTGTTGATATAAAAGACCTCAAAATGAGCGCTGAAAACTGTTTTCAGATTTTCTAAGAGATATCCTCCCGGAAGAAGCGGGATTCCCTTATAAATATCCTCGCTGTAATAGGTGCTCATCATGATCATAGTGTAAAAAGGAAACACAAAAATTAATGAGCACAAGATTAAAAATACCATCAGGAGAAGCTTTTTCATGGATTTTGCTTTCATGAGTCACACCTCCTCCCGATTAGTGCGCTTTAGAATGAACAGCGCTACCAGTGAAAACAGTAAAATGAAAAGGAATAAACCATAGGCGATCGAGGCGCCTTTTCCATACTGCATTTGGGTACCAAAGGAGGTGTCATACAGATTCCATACAGCGGTTAAAGCCGCGCGGTCGGGCCCACCGATGGTTCCGGCGCCGCCGCTGGCGGAGAGCCAGGGAGAAAATAGCACCTTAACCTCGTCAAATAGCTGAAACCCATTGATAATGTTCATAATCAGTAAAAATTCAATAATGGGCCTGAGCATAGGAATAGTAATCTTACGAAATTTTACAAAAGCGGAAGCTCCGTCTACCTCGGCGGATTCATAAAGCTCGACCGGAATGCTTGTAATGCCTGCGGAGAAGAAAACAGCGTGATAGCCAATGTATTTCCAATTGATCATCATAATTACCACAAAACGAGCGGGCCCTGGTAATCCTAAGAAATTGACTGGTTCCTGAAAAATACCAAGAGACACAAAAATTCGGTTGATTAGTCCGCTGTTCCAATCAAATAGCAGCATGAATAATACGCCGATGGCTACCGGTATGGTGAGATAGGGCAGAAATGTAGCCAGCTGAAAAACATTGCGGCCTCGAATCAGCTTGCTGTTGAGCATAGTAGCCAGGATTAAGCCTCCGATTAAAACAAAGGGAGCGTTAAAGAGCATAAACAGCAGCGTGTTTCCAATTGATTTTAAGAAATAAGGATCATCGGTAAAGATATTGACAAAGTTGGAAAGCCCCACAAATACCGGTTCGGTGAAACCATCCCATTGTGTCAGACTGATCACAAAAGAATAGATGAGCGGATAAAAATTAAAGGATAAGTAGATTACAAAAAAGGGAATTAGAAAGAGATAAGGCCAAACTTTTTTTCCCGTGAGTTTATGTTTACGCCGGAGAGAAACCGATGTCATAACTAGCGCGCTCCTTTCCTGAAATAAAGGCGGAGGTGGTATTCCTCCGCCTTTTCTTTCTTCTTATGTGGATAAAATGTAAAATACTTTTACTTTAATTCAGGCAGTTTGTTTCTGATTTCTGTTTCAAATAGCTCCATAGCGCTGTCGGTATCCATGGAACTATCACTGTTTACTGCCTCGATGACATAATTCCAAACCTCTGTGATAGTGACATCATACTCTGAAACAGGACGCAGATTGATTGTAGGCATCGCTTCCACAAAGAGAATTTCTCCCAGATTTTGGTCGCCAAAACTGGGATCGCTCATCTGCGCGAAATCAGGATCATTGTAAGCTTCTTTGTTAGCGTAATTATTACCGGTAAGTTCACGGGCCCGGGTAGTACCGTCTTTAGAAACCAGCCAGCTGATAAACTTATAGGCCCCCATTTTGTTGTTGGCGTCAGCGGGAATCATGTTTCCAGAGCCTCCCATGCTGAAGCAGCCTCCAGGAGGAATCATCAGCCCCCAAGTATCTGTTCCCTCCGGATCGTTGGGCCCAATAACATAAGCTGGTCCCCAAGAAGCGCAAGGATAGAAAATATGGATGTCATCAGCGAAAGAAGCGCTGTAGGCAGGAGAGGACTCGCTGATGTTATCACAAACCTTATTATTTCGAAAATCAACCATAAAATCTAAGGTGTTGCGAACGGAATTTTCCAAATCCAGCTTATCGTCGGAAACAATTGGAGTGGAATTTTGTCCGTCGATAATATACTTTACGCTGGAAAGGCCTGTAAACATAAAGACCTCACCGTTGGTATCCTTTTGCAGATCAATACCAACCTGTTTGAAGGCCTCCCAGTCAGAGAGCATAGCCTCCAACTCTTTCCGGTCAGAAGTACCTAAGTATTTTTCAGCCACATCTTTCTTGTAGGCCATGCCGGCAGTGCTAATATCCATAGGGATACATACAAAAGCGCCGTTTTCATCCTTGCAGAGAGGCCCGAAATAGTCAAAAATAGTGGACTCGTCAAAATTGTAGGGTTCGGCGCTCAGGTCTTCCCAGATTCCTAGAGACATCATAGTTCCACGTTGTCCGATTTCACTGGAAATGGCGTCGGGCAGATCAAGTCCGGCGCTAATGGTGGTTTGCAGCTTTTGGAAAGCTTCGGTTTGCTGGATTGTCACATACTCCATTTCTCCATTGTAACCAGTATCTTCCGCAAAGGCGTCAAATAAGGTTTGCACCTCGCCTACGCTCCAACCCCATACTACAATATCTCCATCCTCGTCTTTCGCCGGATCTGTTTGACCTTCACTTGATTCAGCCTGAAAATTGCCTGATGAGGTCGTGGGCGTTCCAGAACCCGAACAGCCGCTCATAGCGGAAATTACCATTGCACCCGCTAAAAGTGCGGAAAGAATTTTTGCCGATTGTCTTTTTTTCATAATTTTTTTACACCCCTTTTTGAGTTTATATGCGTATTATAGAAGCCATACTGGTAAACGGCAATGATTCAAATTATAGATATTTGTTATAAATTATATATTTATTTAAAATATAATTATTTTTTTGTGATTATTTATGAAATACTAGTTGCGTACAGAAAAGTGTTTGTAGTATTGTTAAAGCTGTAATAAGGGGAGAGGGGTGCTTTGATGGAGCCAATGAAGGTGTTTTTTGTGGATGATGAACCTATTGTTATTTCTGATTTGATGACGCGGATCGATTGGAATTTGGAAGGCTTTGAAATAAAAGGCTACGCTTATAGCGCTGAGTCGGCTCTAACCTTGATTAAGGAATATATGCCAGATTTGGTTTTTGTAGATGTGGCGCTTCCCGGAATGAGCGGTTTAGAACTGTCCGCTAAAATCAGAGAGATCAATCGGAATACGATAATTGTGATCTTAAGCGGATATATGGAATTTGATTACGCGCAAAAGGCGATGAGCATCGGCGTTTTAACATATTTAGTGAAACATCAGCTTACAGCCGAAAACCTGATAGAAACATTAAAAAAAGCACGGGCAACCTTTGAAAGCAGAAAATCGGCGGATACGATGATAAAAAAACAGCTCTTGGTTCAGCTTTTTAATGGAGAACGGTCTTATGATCAGATGCAGCCCCAGCAGCAAAGTTATTTAAGTGTTTATATGGAACCTTTCCAGATTATGGGCTTTCGGCCATGGGCACCATATTTTTATCGGCAAGATTCTAGGTGGTCGGTTCTTCCTCAGCATGAAGAGCTTTTAATGGAAGAAAATTTCGAGGGGTTTCAAATAGTTGATACAGTATTATATCAAAATATGCTTGTGGCCTTTGTACGAATTTCTAATAATTTTATCGGCACAAAGGCGTTGATCAGCACGGCTCATCACTGCTGTGTGGCGATAAAGGAATCACTCTCTCGAAAGGCAGAAATTCCTTTTGCCGCGGCTTATCACACTAAAATGTCTACCCTGAAAAGTTTAGAGAGCGATGTGTCTCAGTTGAATATAGAGCTGGATCGTTCGATTTTTCATCAAAATCAGGTCGGAGCAGCCCGTTTAATGTCTAAAAAAGCGTCTACGGATTATAGCTTTATTACCAAACAGGCGTTTATCAACAATTATGAGCACAGCATGGAGAGAATAAAAAATGGTTTAGAGGAGGCTTGGAAAAATAAAAGACTGACAGATTTTATTCAATGTACAGATAAAATAAAAGAACTACTGACAGCGTTAAACATGGACCTGTTTGAAAATGACAAAATTATCAATAGGCTGTATACGGCGCAGGAGGTTTCCGATTACCTAATCAGCGTTTTAAGTCATGCACGGCAGTTCAATATCATAAAAGAGGAATATTCTGCCGCCACTATTTATGTGCTGGAGTACATTAATTCTAACTATAATAAAAATCCGAGTATCAACGAGGTCGCTGGGAAGCTGCATTCCAGCGGGATGTATATCGGTCAAAAGATTAAAAAGGAAACAGGAAAATCCTTTAACGAGTTTTTGACTGAATGTAGAATGTACCACGCGGAGGCGCTGTTATGCGAAACAAATTTAAAGGTCAGCGAAATCAGCAGGCGGGTGGGAATTTCCAACAGTCAATATTTCAGGAGAATCTTTCAAGAGTTTACCGGGCAGTCGCCTAATGATTATCGAAAACAGCTTCTGTTGAAATAGGAAAGGGAGAGAAGAAAACGCGATGAAACGCAGCATCAAATTTCAAATTATGGCGCGAATCGTAGTCGTTGTTCTGGTCATTATCATCTCTTTTGCCTGGTTTCTTTATAATCAATTCACTTCGATTAATATGAATAATCTCAGTAAAAGAGGAAGCGAGGAGGCACAAAGAAATTTAATTCAGCTTCAAAGCGCGATTGAAGATGTTTATCGGCTAAGCGAATATTTAGTGCTGAGTGAAGAGGTGAGTGGCTTTTTAAAAAATCTGGACCGCTTCACGCCGGCAGAGAAGGCAGTGGCCGCCGGAAAACTAATGGATAATCTGGACCGCTTGCTGGTAAGCGGGAAATATATCCATTCCTTTTGTGTAGTCGCGGAAAACGGTGAAAGCTTTTGGAATACGTCTCCTTATGATGACTTTTTTCAGGAATGGTTTATCAAAAATACAGATCAGAGCATCCCCTCGAAGGAATTGGGATTTACCAAAGCATATGATTTCCCGGCGACTTCCCTGTATCATCGGCGTCATACCTTAGTAAGCTACGTATCCAATATTTATCAAATTGAGGATGGAAAATCTACCGTCCGGGGACAAATTATCATACAGATGAATTTACAGGGCTTGTTGGATGACATTTTCGCGAATAATAGCCTGTTTAACGGGATAGCGGTTTTCGATGAAGGCAGCAAAATTTTATATGGAATCGGGGAGGATATCAACCGGCTTTCTGATTTGGCAGTCCAGCTCCGCGGAGGAATCGAGTCTTTGGACGGCAATTACTATGTTACAAGCATTTTAGAAGATTGCGAATGGAAAGTAATTTCCACAATTGATCAAAATGAATTCGCCAAAACCGCAGATATACCATATGCAATCGCGGTTTCAGCGGTAATTTTTCTTGCGCTTATTTTATTGTTTGTTTTCCTATTTCCTTTGCTGATTAAAATTTCTAAGCAGATTACACGGTTAGACGGAGCAATCAAGGAGATGTCCGGAGGAAATTTGGACGCGACTGTGGAACTTCATGGTGTTCAGGAATTAGAAAATATTTCTAATGGATTCAATATTATGGTATCTAACACAAAAAAATATATGGATACTTCCATTGAGAGCCTGAAGGAACAGCAAAAGCTGCAATTCGAGCTTCTTTTGGCAAAAATTAACCCTCACTTTATCTATAATACCTTAAATTCTGTCATCTATCTTGCAAGACAGAAAAAATCTGAAGATATTATCAGCCTCACCAGCGCTTTTATTCATCTCCTGCAGGACAGCATACACCTGGGGAAAAACCGCTTGTTTGAAGAAATCGCAAATGAGATTGAGGTCGTTAACCAATATATTATCATTCAAAACTATCGGTATATGGGAAGATTTTCTTTTTCCTGCCGATGGGACGAATCCTTGGCGGGAACCTACATTCCCAAAAATATCTTACAGCCAATAATTGAAAATTCGATTTTACACGGCATTTGTCCCAAAGCTGATCCAGGAAATATCCGTCTGGAGATTAACCGGCGGGAGGAAAATGTTGAGATTATTATTGCAGATGATGGCGTTGGAATGGATCATGAGAGACTGGAAAGCTTGTTTAACTTTAAGAAAGATGAAACGGTAAAAACGCCTAAACTGCGCCATATCGGCCTTAACAATGTGGCGCAGCGTCTAGAGTTCATCTTTCCGGGAAAGCATCAGTTCCGTATTGAGAGCCAGCCGGGACTGGGGACAAAAATTGTCATAATTCATCCGGTGGTTACTACTCCGGATTATCCGAACAGCAAGGGCGTGGAAAGGAACTAAATTTTTAAATTTATGCAGATAAATTAAGGGCAATTTTCGCTGCCCTTGGTTTCCTGCGCCCAAAACGCCCTGAGTTATATTAAAACTGGAGGTAAAATCATGGGAATTCTTGAAAAAATGAGACTGGATGGCAAGACGGCCTTTGTAACCGGTGGTGCCAGAGGAATCGGGAAAAGCGTGGCCGCAGCCCTGTGTGAAGCGGGTAGTAATGTAGCCGTCGTGGACGTGGACTATCAGGAGGCAGAAAAAACGGCTTCTGAATTGCAAACATTGGGTACGGGCGTGATAGCAGTCTCATGCGACGTTACAGATCAGGATCAGGTAAACCAAATGGTGAGAACTATTGTGGAGCATTTCGGAAGCCTGGATGTAGCCTTCTGTAACGCTGGAATCTGCACCAATTATCCGGCAGAGGAAATGACTTTTGAGCAATGGAAAAAAGTGATCGACGTGAATTTGACTGGAGTGTTTTTGACTGCGCAGGCCGCGGGAAAACAAATGATTCAGCAGGGGGGAGGCTCGATTATCGCGACCGCCTCCATGTCGGCCCATATTGTCAATGTGCCGCAGCCACAGTGCGCGTATAACGCTTCAAAAGCCGGGGTAAGACAGCTTGTGAAATCCTTAGCTGTAGAATGGGCGCAGAAAAACGTTAGAGTTAATTCGATCAGCCCGGGCTACATAGGCACCGACCTGGTGCTTTCCTCTCCAACCTTGATTCCATTGATCGAGCAGTGGAAAAAGGTATCTCCAATGGGAAGAATCGGACGTCCTGATGAGCTTCAGGCGGTAGTCGTTTATTTGGCCGGCGAGGCAAGCTCTTTCACCACTGGATCAGATTTTGTGGTTGACGGCGCTTATACAAGTATTTAAATAGAAGGAGATATCCATATGAGACAAATACAATATAAGCTTCCCAATGTAATTTTAACAGAGATCCCTGAGAGACAGCTGAGAAAGGATACGGACGTGAAGGTGAGGATTGCCTACGCCGCCGTTTGCGGATCGGATATCCATGATGTTTCTGGAGATTTTGACAACACCTTCATGCGGGAGAAATTTTTGGCGGGACACAATATTGGCCACGAAGCCTCCGGATATGTGGTCGAATTAGGGAAAAACGCTACAAGCAAGGGCTTGAAGGTCGGGGATAAGGTAGCTCTTTATTATAACTGCTATTGCGGGAAGTGCCATTTCTGCAATATTGGGAAACAGCACCTTTGTGAAAATATTGATGTCACCCTTGGATTTATGAGCGATTATGTGGTAGTTGACGAGCAGCAGGTATATAAGCTGCCGGAGGATATGGATATGAAAAAGGCCGCCCTGACGGAACCGGTTTCTATCTGCCTTCACGGTGTCGATATGTGCCGCATTAAACCTGGAGATACGGTAGCTGTTTCTGGCGGCGGTGGAATCGGGAATCTTACCATGCAGCTGGCAAGGCTTTCCGGAGGCACCAGGGTCACCTTGTTTGAGCCGATTGCGTGGAAGCGCGAAGCCGCATTAAAAGCGGGCGCCGACTATGTATTAGATCCTCTTGCACCAGACTTTCATGAAAAAGCGATGAAAATCACAGACGGCTATGGGTTTGATGTGATTTTTGAGTGTTCCGGCGCGAAATCCACCATTGCAAGCTGCTATGACCTAATGTCCAGAGGAGGTGTTTTGGAGCTGATGGCATTATTTAAGCCGGAAATTACATTGGATGCCATTGGACAATTCAGCGCTATGCAGAAGGAAGCCACGATCATTGCAGGGGTGTTCCAGTCTCCTTACACTATGCAGAGGGCGGTCTCTCTGCTGGATCGACTGGAAACGGAGTCCCTGACCTCTTTTGTTTTTGAGCCGGATGATTATCAAAAAGCGTTTCAAGCGCAGAAAGAAGGCAGAAGCTTAAAATCCATGTTTCATTTTTCCGATTAATAATTAAGATAACATAAGGAGGAAACGGTCATGAAAAAATTTAAATACGCTTATCAGGTAGGCGGGCTATGGGGAGATGTCCGTACCAGAATTCCCAGAATCGCTAAGCTTGGCTATGATGCGGTAGAGGTAGCCGGCGTAACCTCTTACTTCCACGAGGGAAAGGAATTTAAGAAAATCTGCGACAGCGAGGGCATTGCAGTTTCCAGTGTATGCACCAACTGCGCTGAATTGGATATGGCATATCCAAGAAAAGGAGTTCGTGATCAGGGAATCGATTATATGTGCAGGGTAGTGGACTTTGCCGCTGACCTGGGCGGGAACGGCGTGATCATCAATCCGACCCGCTTGACGAAATGGACTCCGCTGGCAGAATTAGAGCAGGAGCTGGCTTGGGGTGCGGAAAGCATCCAAAAGGTGGCGGATTATGCCGCCGGAGCGGGAATCAAGCTGTTTGTGGAAGTGTGGAACCGATATGACACCTATTTGCTCAACCGTGCCGAACAGGGCCGCGCCTTTGTCAAAATGGTCAATAAACCCAATGTAGGCGTTATGCTGGATACTTTCCATTTGAATATTGAGGAAGTAGATATGGCTCAGGCCATTTTAGATTGTAAGGGGTGTTTATATCATCTCCATGTAGGAGACTCCAACAGAGCGGCTCCCGGCATGGGCCATATGGATTTTAGGCCGATTATGAAGGCTTTAGCGGAAATCGGCTATCAAGGCTATGTTACTATGGAATTGGTGCCTCCTGGAGCGGATCCTGAAACCTATGAGGAGCTTCACGATATGACCAGCTTTTTTGAGGAATATCCTGCCGTTTCCCTAAAAACCTTAAAAGCCATTGAAGCGGCTTTATAAAAGCGGAGGGATTGGTATGTATCAATTTAAATACGCTTATCAGGTAGGCTGGGTATGGGGAGATATTTATGACGGAATAAAAAGACTTGCGAAATTAGGGTACCAGGGCGTGGAGGTAGCGGGTCAGCCCGAGTATTTTTCTCAGGCCCAGCAAATCGGTCGCGCGTGCCGTGAGGAGGGAGTCGTCCCTTCTAGTATTTGCTCCATTTTGGATCAGTTTGATATAGCTCATCCGGATAAGAACCAACGTCAGCTGGGAATAGACCATGCGAAGCGTACGGTGGAATTCGCGGCTGGAATGGGCTGTCCTACTGTCATTTTAACTCCAACCCGCTACGGAAAGTACGAACCTCTTACCAGCATTGAGGAAGAACTGAAAACAGGAGCGGAAAGCATGGAGCAAGTGGCGGACTACGCGGCGGAACGCGGTGTGAGGCTTTGTATCGAGGCATGGGATCGATTTGATACCTATCTTATAACGAATCTTGCGGCCGCCAAATCCTTAGCGGAGAAAATTAATCGTACAAATGTAGGCGTTATGCTGGACACCTTTCATATGAACATTGAAGAAAAGGATATGGCCGCTGCGGTGCGGGAGGCTGGCGATATGCTGATGCATTTCCATGTTGGGGATTCCAACCGTGCGGCTCCCGGTATGGGACATATTGATTTTCTTCCTATTCTGCAAGCCATCAAGGATATTAATTACAAAGGCTTTGTTACCATGGAGCTGTTCCCGCCAGCTTTTCATACAGATTCTTATGTAAAGCATCACGATACCAGCTACTTATATCTGAAATATCCTGAATTTTCTATTCAATATTTGAAGGAAATTGAGGAGAAGCTTCAATAAAGGATAGCCATGTAATTTGCAATCATGGGAGTAAGGTGTGCTGAGCTAACATGCTTTACTCCCGTGACGCTTCAATAAATAAGGAGGTTGTGTTATGGCTGATATAATGCGTGACGCCCAAAAACGGATAGAAGACATTCGAAGACGTACGGTGAAAATCGTTGTTCGAAGAGACGGAAGCCCTGTGCCTGACGCTCAGGTTGAACTGCGTATGAACCGTCACCAATTTTTGTTTGGATGTGATTGTTACTGTGCGAATACATACGATACTCCGGAAAAAGAAAAACGGCATAAAGAATTGTTCTCTGGCTTGTTTAATTATGCCACCCTGCCTTTTTATTGGGGACAGTATGAGCCTGTAAGAGGGGAAAAAAGCGAAAAACGCCTTTCCAATATGGTGGAATGGTGCAAAAGCATTGACTTATCGACTAAAGGACATCCCTTGGTATGGCATGAAATTTTACCCGATTGGCTTAACAGCGATCATGACATTGAGAAGTTAATTCAGGAACGAATTGAGGACTTGATGGAACGCTTTGGAGATCAAATCGACTATTGGGATCTGTTCAATGAGATCACAGTATCACAGAGGTTTCACAATCCGGTGGCCGACTGGATCGAAAAAGTGGGAAAGGAAAACGCGGTCGAGTATGCCGCCCGGTGTGTCTATGAGGTGAATCCACGGGCTAATTTGCTATATAATGATTTTAATGTCCAGCCGGCGGATATGGAAATTTTGCTGAGGAAGCTGAGAGAAAAGGGGATAAGATTAGAGGCGGTAGGCCTTCAAAGCCATATGCATCAGCGCAAGTGGTCCTTTGATGAAACCTGGGAGATTTGTGAAAGATACGCTAAATATGGCTGGCCCATCCATTTCACAGAATTGACAGTAATCAATGGCAGATGTACTAAAGACGTGGATTATACTATCGGCAATCCTAACTTCTGGATCAGCCGGCCAGAGGATTTAGAAATTCAGCGAGAATATACGGAGCAGCTTTATACTCTTTTATTCAGCCATCCTGCGGTGGAGGCTATTACCTGGTGGGATTTCCCAGACCGGCAGTGGATGGATGCACCTGGTGGACTGATAACAGAAGATTTAAAAATCAAGCCGGTATATGACGGCCTGAAAGAGCTGATAAAAAAACGTTGGTGGAGCAATGAAGAGGGCCGCACCAATTTATCCGGTTGCTTTGCAAGTGCGGTTTACTGCGGAAATTATGATATTACCGTTAAAGCGGGTAATCAAGCCGTTTCCCTAAACACGGATATTTTACGTAAGTTTGGCGTTCATGAGGGGGCGCAGAAGCTGGTAATTGAGCTTTAAAGGAGGGAAGAAACTATGTCTATGTTATACGATGCGAATCAAAGAATAGAAAAAATTAGAAAAAAAGATGTAGAATTTATTGTGAGAAAAGACGGCAGGCCGGTATCAAATGCTCAGATAAATGTGAAAATGAAGAAACACCAATTCTTATTTGGAAGCAACTGTTTTCCAGCGAATTCCTATGAGGAAGCGGCCGGCTCTCGTTATAAGAAGTATTTTTCTGATCTGTTCAATTACACTACCCTTCCGTTTTTTTGGCAGCGCTATGAAAGAGAACGAGGCAAAACTGATCATGAACGTTTAGAAAAGCTTTTGCAGTGGTGCGAAGCTTTAGATCTGAAGACAAAAGGGCATCCTATTGTATGGCAGAAATTAGCGCCAGAATGGTTGGAAAACTCCGAGGATGTAGAAACTTCTTTAAAAAAGCGAATAGAGCATCTCATGGAGAATTTTGGAGATCGGATAGATTATTGGGATGTATTTAATGAGATTACCGTAGATCATCTGTACCATAACGCGGTATCGCGCTGGATTCATGAAAAGGGAAGAGCTAACGCTGTACGGTATACGACAAAGCTGGTGCGGGAGATCAATCCTCATGCCAATCTCCTTTATAATGATTTCAATATTTGGAATCAAGAGTGTGAGGTTTTGCTGGAAGAGCTTCGCTATATGGGGGTTGAACTGCAAGCGGTGGGAATTCAAAGTCACATGCATACATTTTTGTGGACGATGGAAGAAGCTTGGGAGGTTTGTGAACGTTTTGCAAAATATGGCTGGCCTCTTCATTTTACCGAGCTCACAGTTTTAAGCGGGCGATATATTGGAAGAAATGGTATGATGAACGACGATTCCAAGCCGGAGGACTGGTACCGGGGTAAAGAGTACGAAGAACTCCAGGCAAAATATACAGCGGATTTTTATACAATGCTGTTTAGCCATCCGGCGGTAGAGGCCATTACCTGGTGGGACTTTCAGGACAATGACTGGCGGGCGGCTCCGGCTGGTCTGGTAACGGAGGAGGTTCATCGTAAGCCTGCTTACCATGCGTTACGAAAACTGATTCGTGAAAATTGGTGGAGTGATGAATTTGGAAAAACCAATGGCGAAGGAATATATCGCTGTAACGTCTACCATGGTGACTATCAGATTGAGATGATAGCGGATGGGAAAAAAGCGGTTTTGGAAATTCCAATCCTGAGAGAGGCGGGAGGACCCGGGAAGCCGCAAAAAATAGAGATCAATTTGTAATATGGATTCATTCGTAATAGCTGTAAATAGCTTAAAAGGCGTGCCGATATTCGGCACGCCTTTTAAGCTTACAAAATAATTTTGAGGCTTTTTTCTGATAAGGCTTGACTCCTTATTGCTTATAGCCTAAGGTGTCTTTTAGACGGTCTACTAAGTCGGTATATTTAGTGGACTGAAAGCTAAAAGTATTTTTCAGCATCACTCTTTCCCGCAGACTTAGCTTTTCTGTAATCTCTTGAAGCTTTTTATTATTCTCCGGTTCGATGCCGGCTTTTGCGTAAACCTCATCTTGTCCCTTTTCTCCCGTAACCCGGCCGCTGATCCTTTGCTGGAAATCCTTCAGCTTGTCATTAAACTGAGCAATATGTACGTTTGTTAACACAAAGTCGGTAACGAATATTACAAAGAGCACTCCTGCGATGATATAAACGGCTAAAGGGGGAAGAAGATGGGTTGTCCGCAAGACAAAGGGATGAATCCACTTGATCAAAAGGACCGACATACAGCCAAAGGCCAACGCTCCCCAGAAGCAGATCCTGCCCTTGATATTTAAAAACCAACCGGTATAATCCCACCACTTGGCATGAAAAATTTCTTCCAAAGCCCAGCCAGTGAGATATTCCAGAGTGCAGTTTACAAGCATGCCGGCAAAAAATAAAAGAACAGGGTTATGAATCCATCCTAAAAGGAATACGTCCAGCAAGGCGCCGGAGCCATAAATAGGACAGTAAGGGCCGGCTAAAAAACCGCGGTTGAATACCAAACGTTTTTCCTGAATCGAGCAGACCAAGGTTTCGTAGATCCAACCAACGATATTATAGAACATAAACCATAGGAAAAATTGACAAATAGGTATCATGCGATATCACTTCCAATTCAAAGTCAGATGAGGGGTAATCGGAGCATGATCAACGGTCAGACGAAAAATCATCCAAAGGCTCAGCGAGAGGCAGCGAGGACAAAAACTTTTTTCTGAGCATAGGGTATGGATTTTGTTTAAAGGTTTCATACAGGGAACAGCCCTTATCCACCAGACAAACCATCAGGCCCTCCCGACAGAGAGGAGGAACCGGGGTCAAAGGGAACATATGCTTTTTAATAACCTCCCGTTCGATCCGAGAAAGCTCAAATTCCTTTTGCGCGTTGACAAAAGCATCTCTAGCGTGGGTGAAGGCATGAAAGGTATGCCCTTCGCCGGAATTGTGCCAGTCGTAAAGAAAGTAATCATGCAGAAGCGCCCCTCGTACCAGCTCCCGCTCACGAAAATTCAAGTGGAAATACCAGGAAAGATAATAACTGTAATAAGCAACAGCGATGCTGTGCAGAAGAACAGAGGTGTTTCCATGCTGTACATATTGATGGGTGGTGCGAAATGTGGAGCAAGAAGCCACATCCGCTAAGTATTTTTTAAATTCTTTATTTTTGAACACAATTTTCCTGGGAGTAACCCCGCAAAGGCGGCGAAACCAATTCAAAATCATCCCTGCTTTCTGAAAAAGAAACGATTGTTGATTTTTACTCACATGTGTATTATATTATTTCTAAAGAGCAATGACAACGGACATTTGTGGGAAATATGTTTCTTAAACAACATATTTAGTGATTTATGTTGCTTTTTGGAGGCTGTATGAAAAATTTAAGGAATAATCAAGCCGAAAGCGGTGTGCGGATGGACCGAAGATGTTTAAAAACCCAAAAGGCCATAAAAAACGCTTTGGTGGAGTTAATGTCGGAAAAAGATATCTCTCAGATTACTGTTAAGGAACTGGCGCAAAGAGCGGATATCAACCGTAAGACCTTCTATACGCATTATACCAGCATTTATGATGTCTCAGGAGAAATCGAAAATGAAATGATCCAAAATCTTAAAAGGCTGATCCAGGAAAGCTGTATTGCTTCTCGAGACTTTGCTACCTATTCTGTGTTCAAAGCGCTGAATGATCTGATTTATCAGGATTTCAACTTTTATCAGAATCTGCTGAGCCATGCCAACGCCCATGGTTCTTTGATCAGTAAGATAAAAAATGCGCTTCAGGAGGAATTTTTGGAGAGTGCGAAGGATCAGCTTGCGGCGCTGCCGGAGCAATTTCCGTATATGATCGAATTTGTATCGTCCGGTATTATTTCTATGTATATATTATGGTTTGATTCCGATCAGAAGATACCATTGGAAGAATTGGCGAAAACCGCAGGGGTTTTAGTATCCAATGGGATTGATACTTTGGTAAGGAAAGTAAATGAGTAGAGATACTGATAGAGAAAAGCTATCGTGCCGATTAAAATAGAAAAAGGAACGGCAAAAAGCTGCCGTTCCTTTTCTGCTTCTTGTAATGATTTTGAAAAACCAAATCAAAATTTTGATTTGGTGCTGAATAAAAAGGTTAACCCAAAGCGACATCTAAAATCATCATGACAAGAAAACCGGATAACACACCAAGAGTTCCTATATTGGAATGTTCTCCCAAATGTGCCTCAGGAATTAATTCCTCTACTACAACATAAAGCATTGCGCCGGCAGCGAAGGCTAGCAGCCACGGCATCAAAGGCTGGATAAATCCAGCGATTAACACCGTCAATACGCCGAAAATCAATTCTACTAATCCGGAAAGACTTCCCAAAACGAAAGACTTTGCGGTGCTTAGCCCCTCTTGACGCAGAGGCAAAGAAATGGCAGCGCCTTCTGGGAAATTTTGAATACCGATGCCGATAGCTAAGGCCATTGCAGCGGTATACATGGTCGGATCATGGCCGTTTTGCGCCGCTAAGGCGAAGGAAACGCCTACGGCCATTCCCTCGGGAATATTATGAAGAGTGACAGCGAATACCAATAAGGTGGTTCGCTTCCAGGAGGAAGAAAGTCCCTCTGGCTTTGTCTCGCCAAGGTGTAGATGAGGAAGCAGGCTGTCCATCAGAATCAGGAACGCGGCACCCAAGATTAAACCGCCGGCGGCAGGGATCCAACCGGGCCAGCCCTTTTCCGATGCCTCTTCAATGGCAGGAATCAGCAGCGACCATATAGAAGCAGCAATCATTACACCCGCGGCAAATCCTAAAAAAATTCTTTGAATATTTATGTTGGCCTTTTTTCGGAAGAAAAAAACCATAGAAGCACCAAGCGCCGTCATAAAAAAGGTAAATCCAGTACCTCCGGCGGCCCATAAAAGCGCGTTTGCCATCAATATATTCCCCCGCTCTCAAATCATAGTTTCTATACAACAAGCTATCGCTTGCCGTTGTTTTCTGTTCTAAATAAAAGAGTTTATTCTTTCTTTGATTACTTTGATTATAACAAGGGCTGGGGAAAAGTCAATCGTTAAAAATCAGGAAACAAAGAGTACCCCAGCTCTGCTGGGGTACTCTTATTGCATATCATTGATGCTTACAGTGATTTGACGCTTGTTGATTCCAATTCCATGCTTTTTTATTTTTCGTCAGCCTTTTTTTCGATAGAGGCGGTTCGATAAACAAATTTCACAGAGCCCGACATTCCGTCGGCAATTCCGGAATAATTTTGATAACTTCGGGAAACGTCGCCTAGGGCTTTTAGTCTGGCCGCCAGCTGAGAAAGATCGCCCTGGAAGGCTTCGGTAATTTTCTGGATTCCATCCTCATTAAATTGCTTCATCCCTTCAGAAAGCTGCATTCCGCCGTCCTTCAGTTGGGAAACGCCGTCTACCAGAGCCGAGGAACCGCTTTGAAAGGAGGAAATTCCGTCGTACAGCTGCTGCGCGCCGTCCTTTAGCTGCTGTGATCCGCCCTTCAGCTCATTGGAGCCAATAGCTAAATCTTTACTGCCTGCGTAAGCCTGGGCCACTCCGTCTGTGTAGTCCTGCAAACCGCTGTAAAACTGCTGATAGCTGTCAAGCTGCTGCTTCAAAACAGCGATACTACTTTCACCGTTCTTAGCGCTTTCAACCGCAGCCTGAATTTGCGACTGCACTTGGCTGCTCTGCATGTTCTGGTCAATCAGCTCCTGTTTTTTTTGAGAAACCAGGCTGTTTACTGTCTCGGCCATCTCCTGGCTGGCCATTTTTTTGCTGACGGCGCTGGCGATTTGCGCTTGGGTGTCTGCATCAATCAGACCAGAGGCACAAGCCTGCTCATATTCCTCGGCTGTCATAGCCTTTCCCGCGGCAGCCAGTACGCCCTCCAACACCTGCTTGCGGACGGTATCCTCTACTTGGACACGTATTTCGTTTTCCTGAGCGTTGACCGCCTGAGTGACCTGCTGCAAAGCGGTATTGTAGGCAAGATCATAGACGGTGGTTTCGTCCAAAGAATCCAGCACGCTGTCCAATACGGCAGCGTAATTGTCAATGGTCAATTGAGGTACCGACACTCCGGCCGCCTCTAATTGGGATTGAGCGGTGGATAATAAAGTTTCGAATACGGCTTTGGCGCCGCCGACCAGGTTCTGGCTGTTGCTGTTCAGCTCTCCCAGGCCCGAGCTTAGCTGGGAAGCGCCGCTGTTTAAGTCGGAGGCACCGGAATACAAATCCGCAGCGCCGCTGTTGAGGTTTCCAGCGCCAGAGGCCAGCAGATCGATACCACTGATCAATTCCCCGGATTTTTCCAGCAGCGCGGAAAGCCCGTCGTACAGCTGAGAGGAGCCATCCACCAGTTCCAGGGCTGCGTCGTTGAGCTGGCTGATCGCAGAAGTCAAATTTTGCACATCCAGATCTTCCAAATCCAAGTGATTGAAAATATCGTTAGAAGCGACGGTCAAGGTGGTATCTAGCCTAAAGTCCTTCACATCCGCTGTCAGCTCCACATAATCGGGAATTTCCAGCTTGCGTTTGTCCAGGTTTAGGCTCTCCTGCAAGCCCGGCATGGCGAAGCCCATAACCACGCTGCGGTCTCCATCGGAAAGCAGCTTGCCATTAGAAATTTGGACATTTGAGAAAACGTCGTTGTCCAGAACAGCGCCAGTCAGCATGACAAAGGGAACATAAACCGTCTCTTTTTTGCCATCGATCTCTATGGTTTCCTTTTGGTTGTTTTGATAGCTGAAGCGGATGGTCACTCTGCCGCTTTTTCCTGCCAAGTCTTCGGCGGAAATAGGCTTCCCGTCCAACTGATAGGAGATGGATACATCCACCGGAAGAGCCTTCTGGGTGGTGCCCTGATAATAAATATCGTTCCCTTTAGCGTCCCAAACCCGCATATTATTGGGATTCATAGTGTAGGCTTCATCACCTTTTACGTTTTCGATACCATCAAGCTCGCTGATGTCATTGATGGAATTGGCACCGGCAGGATTCTTCAGCCAGTCGCTGACAATGATTTTTTGGACGGAACCGTCTGCGTTAGCCAGAACATATACGGTTTCCTCCTTGGAATTTTGACCGCCGGAGGCTGAATGGACGGCGGTTGTTACCGGATTTCCCACAGAGATGCCATTTTGTTTGGGGGCCGTGACGGCAGAAGCGCTGCAGATGCCTATGAGCATAGTAGCGGCCAGACAGATGGCGATGATCTTGGCAGCCACGTTTTTCTTTAATTTCATATGAAAGACCTCCTGATTACTCTTTTCGTTATAGATTATTACTGAGAAACCTTCTGTTTTTTAGGCCGGAAGCCCAAGGTGGTTTTACCGATGACAGGGTCAAACAGCAGAAGCATTGCTGGTAGAATAAACATAACCGACAGCATACTGATGATCGCACCCCGAGCCATCAGGTTGCACATGGAGCTGATCATGTCGATGTTGGAATAAAGCCCAACTCCGAAGGTTGCCGCGAAGAAGCCCAAAGCGCTGACAAGAATAGAGGAAATGGAGGTTGAAAGCGCGATGGAAACCGCTTCCTTTTTGTCGTGGCCTTGAAACCGTTCCCTTTTATATCGTGTGGTCATTAAAATAGCATAGTCCACAGTGGCTCCAAGTTGAATGGTACTAATGCAGATCGGCGCGACAAAGGGAAGGGATACGTTGGTATAGAATGGAATTCCCAAATTGATAAATACGGCAAACTCGATCACCGCGACTAAGATTACCGGTAGGGAAATGGAACGGAGCACCAGAGCGATAATTATGAAAATAGAAATAATTGAAATAATATTCACTACGTTGAAATCGTGATTGGTAACTTGGATCAAATCCTTTGTGCAGGAGGCTTCTCCAATCAGCATACCGTTCGGGTCATATTTTTTCAGAATATTATTAATCTGTGTGATCTGGCCGTTCACCTCGTCGCTGGCAACCGAATACTGAGAGTTGATCAAAAAGAGCTGGTACTTATCGTTTTTCAGAAGGTCGGTAATAGAGGAGGGAAGGATTTCCTCAGGTACCGCCGAGCCTACCACGGAATTGAAGCCCAACGCATAGGAGACTCCGTCTACTTGATCAATCTCCTTTATCATAGCTTGAGCGTCCTTAGCCTCCATTTTGGCGTCCGCAAGGATCATGTGGGTGGTGCTGATGTCAAAACGATCCTTAAGCTTGGTGTTGGCGATCATATAATCCAAATCCTGAGGTAAAGATTCGCTGAAGTCATAGTACATTTTTGTATTGCTGTAGCCATAAAGCGCCGGGCCGACAATGACCAGAAAGATCGCCAGAAAAACCCAAGCGCGTTTGGTGATGAAGCGGGACAAGCCGTCCATTTTCGGAAGTAAGGATCGGTGCATCGTCTTTTCGATGGGACGATCCAATACCAAAATGAGAGAGGGAAGAACGGTAACGCAGCAAATCACTCCCAGTAAAACTCCCTTTGCCATGACAATACCTAAATCCCAGCCGAGGGTGAAGCTCATAAAGCAGAGGGCGATAAATCCCGCAATGGTGGTAATGGAACTGCCTACGACAGAGGTGATGGTGTGGGCGATCGCCTGTGCCATAGCCTCTTTTTTATCGCCGTTAAAATTACATTTTTCCTCTGAGTAGCTGTGCCATAGAAAAATAGAATAATCCATGGTCACTGCCAGCTGAAGCACCGCGGCTAAAGCCTTGGTAACGTAAGAAATTTCTCCAAGCATAAAGTTGCTGCCGAGGTTGTAAAGGATGGCCATACCGATGCTGGCCAGGAAGATAAAAGGAAGAATCCAGGAATCCAAAAACAGCATCATGGCGATTGTGGCAAACAGTACCGCCAGGCCCACATAAATAGGCTCCTCCTGCTCGCACAGTGCCTTTAGGTCGGTTACCATAGCCGACATGCCGGATACAAAGCATTGGCCCTCTGTGGTCTGCCTAATCTGAGTGATGGCCTCCATTGTTTCATCGGCCGAGGTGGAGGTATCGAAGAAAACTGCCATCACGGTAGCGTCCCCGTTATTAAACGCGTCATAATACTTTTCAGGCAGCAGCTCCATTGGAACCGACAGATCCATCAGGCTGTCGTACCAGATGACAGATTCTACATGGTCTACCTGCTGAATTTTTTCTTTTAGATCCGCGACCTCTTTCGTTTCCAGCCCTTCCACGACTACCATGGAAAAGGCGCCCTTTCCAAAATCATCCAGTAGAATGTTCTGCCCCTTAACAGTATCCATATCCTCGGGAAGATAAGTAAGCATATCGTAATTGATTCGGGTGCTCAGCATTCCAAATAAGGAAGGAATCAGCAGTAAGACGCCGAGAATTAAAATTAGGATCCGGCATTTTACCACCCCTTTGCCAAATTTAACCATTTTATTTTTCGCCTCCTAAAGTGATTGCTGCTTAGAAGTCAGCATAGATTATTTGGGTTGCTCGTGTATTTCCCGGCATTCTACCATAATAGGCACCACTCTTTTTTTGCTTTTGACGGTATAGCCCGCCGTCAATATGTTCTCGCCGCTGTTGACGGCCAGTGCTGCCCCGGTTACTCTTACCAGAATTTCAGCCGTACGGAAGGGCAGAATTACCAGTACAAGCCCCAGTCCTGCGCAGAGTAAGGCGCACAGTAGCATAACCCACCACTTTTTCAAACCAAAGTGCTTAGCATCCAATGCGGTTTGCAGCTTGAAAACACTGTCTACCAGCACTAGTATGCCTACGCTGAAATGGAGGACAGCAACGGTGTCTCCAGGATGAAAAATTAGTACGGTTCCTAAAATCAAAAACACCAGGCCCATGGCGAAATCAAATTGAAAGTTCAGGTTGTAGGAATCTTTAGAGAAATATCCCGCAAGACGGACAGCTCCTACCAAGATCGCCGCGGACCCTACTACATAGCATATGGTTATCACCGACGCGCCAGGCCAAATCACCAGAGCGATTCCGGCCAATAGGGAAAGAATTGAAATTGTGATATACAGCGCCTTGATCCGTTTCATTTTATTTTCACCTCGGTTTCAAGCTCGGGCAGCCCGTAAAGGGCGTTTTTATTTCGTTTTCTATTATAAAAAGGAAGTAGGGAGACGGCTATCAACAGAAATAGACTGATGACGGATTTTTCAACAAAGGAAGGAAACTGACGGAAAATCCGACATAAGCCTAGATGTGTCGGAGGTGCTGAGGAACAGGAGGCGCCATTGTAAGATTCCGTTTTTTATGGTATAACAAGAGTAACGATAGCGGCATTCTGCTGAAAAAGCTGTAGAAAAGCCGGCGAATAGGAGAAAGCATATGTCGATTTATACAAAAAAGGCAATCATGGATTCTTTTGTGAAGATGTTGTCACAGAAGTCCTTTGATAAAATAACCATCAAGGATATTATTGAGGACTGTGGACTGAACCGCAGCACCTTTTACTATTATTACGAGGATATTTATGCTTTGCTGGAAGATGTGCTCCAAACGGAGTTAGAGAGGATTACGGGCAAGCAAGTCGCCTATTCGTCGTGGCAGGCTGGATTTTTGGAAAGCGCTAAGTTCGTTTTGGAAAATAAAAGAGCGGTGTACCACATCTATAATTCTATCGGACGTGAGCCCTTGGAGAAGTACTTATATCAGATGACTTGGGATTTAATGGTGGGGTTTGTCCGACAAGAGGCAAAGGGTTTAGAGGTTTCAGAAGAGGATATCAATTACATCGCGGCCTTTTACCAATTTGCGTTATCGGGATTTATTTTTCAATGGCTCCAGGATGGCATGAAGGAGGATCCCAATCTAGCAATTCAAAAGCTTGGCGATATTTTTGACGGCAGTATAAAAAACGCCTTGCTCCGCTGTCACGGTAAACAAAGAAATTAATGGTGGATTGAATTTTGTCAGCAAATGCTTTTATCCCGCTTGCTGTATCTAAATAAATGGAACTCTAAAAAAGGGACTGCGGCTGAGCTTGTTTCACCCACTGAAGGAAAAACCATTTCCGGGCTAGGGAGGATATAACATGAAAGAAAATAATGGTGAGCGAGCCATAAAAGGCTTTCTGCGCGCTTATATGGCAGAAAGAAAGCTCCATAAGGCGGTCGCTTATTTGGATAAGAATATCCAATGGATCGGCACTGGCGCTGCGGAGCATAGCTGCACTTATCAGGAAACGGTAGCGGCCTTACAGGAGGAGCTTCTCACGGAGCCTTGGCCGTATGATTATCAGTTTCAAGCATTTCAGACCACACAGGTAGATGAAAAAAATCAGCTTTTTTTTATTCTGCTGACGGCAGCCTCCCGGTCGCCGGAATTTGACTCGTCACCAATTTTGGTGAGAATTACGGCCGCCTGCCACTGGACAGAGGACGGATGGAAAATTGTGTCGATTCACTTTTCTACACCGAATCTCCAGCAGGAGGATGGGGAATATTATCCTCGAGGCTGGAAAAAGGACAGCAAAAAATCCTTTTCCCGCAATATGAGAGGCAGCTTTGTAGATATTCTAAATCGAAGTGTGTCGGGGGGAATCATCGGATGCTATTTGGAGCCCGGTCTGCCGGTATATTATATCAATCAGAACATGCTGGATTATTTAGGGTATGAATACGGCGAATTTGAGAAGGCGACCGGTAATCTGATCGTGAACTGTATTGATCCCGGGGATTGGGCTCAGATGGAGCATATCATTGATACCGCCATGAAGGAAAATAAAGAATATGCCGTTCGTTATCGGATGCGAAAAAGGGATGGCTCTTATATTTGGGTCAGCGACATCGGGAAAAAATCCTGGGATGAGAAGGGGGTTCCAATCTGTATCGGGGTAGTGCGGGATATCACCGACGAGGTGGTGATGAAGCGGCGCTTGGAGCAGGAAAGCCTGCAAAGGCAGCGACAGGCAGAGGAATACAGCCATATTTTTAATTCCGTTTTCTGCGGCATTGTTCAGTACCGTATGGACAGACAGGGTGGAGTAAAGTTTGAAAAGGCTAATTTAGAGGCGATCCGTATCTTTGGATATACACCGGAGGAATTTTGGACAAAAGAGAATTGGGATCTTTCTAATTTGATTGTAGAGGAGGACAGGACAAAAACCCTAAAGGCTGCTCTTTCCTTAGAAAAACCGGGACAGGTTTCTCAATTTGAATACCGGCTGCGCCAGAAAAACGGAGCGCCCCTATGGGTCATCGGGACTGCTGAGGTTATCCAGATTTCTTCTAGTGAGGGTGTTCTAATTCAAAGTGTTTTTCTTGATATCCAAAAGCAGAAGATGATGGAGCTGAAAAATAAAGAGCTGCTGACCTTGAATGAGGGAAACAATGAATTGCTGCGTCTTGCTTTAAACAACACCTCAATTTACGAGTTTTACTACTATCCTAAAGGGTTCCGCGTGATGTATCCTAAACGTACTGGCGACTATTTTGGACTGCCGGAAACAATGAATAATGTGCCAAGATATTTAATACGTCATATGGCGGCGGAAAGCAGGACTGCTTTAGTAAAAATGTGCCGAGAGGTACGCAGGGGAGCTAAGCGCGCCACCGTGGAGCTTCAAGAAAAAAATGGACGCTGGAGCCGAATTACCTTGTCCGCAATTCAAGAGAACAATCATAATATTCCCACGGTGATGGTAGGCCTGGTAGAAAACATTACCAAGCAGAAGGAGATGGAGCTGGTACTAGAACGAGCCCGTTCCCTGGATTCAATTACCGGATTATACAATAAAGATGCAGGCTTAAAAAAGGTTCGGAGCTTTTTAGAGCAGAAGCCTAAAACGCAGGTTTCCGCCATGATGATTTTAGATTTGGATGATTTCCAGAAGCTAAATGACGAGGAAGGGCGGATGTTTGGTGATGCTATTTTAGCGGAAGTAGCGGATATCTTGAAAAGCAGCGTAGGTCCAGAGGATATCCTTGTACGGCTTGGCGGCGATGAATTTATGCTGCTGATTAAAAATTGTAGTAAACAAAGGGCCAATGAGCTTGGCCCGTCGATTGCACAAAAAATTAAAGAAATCTGTTATCATCAAGAAAAAGATCTCCATGTTTCCGCAAGCATCGGAATGTGCGTTACGTCTGTTATCGACGAATATAACGGCCTTTACCGGTGTGCGGAAAGCACGCTGCAATATGTAAAAAAGCATGGCAAGGGCAAAGCGGCTTGCTATTTGGATGTTTCCAGCGAGCTAGGAACTATGCTGACACAGGTCTATACCGGAGAACATCTGCTCAATGAGGTGGTCAGCGGCAGTACGGCGGACAAAAGGAATCTTGCGGATATGGCGCTGGAGTTTTTAAGTAAAGCTAAACACCTTGACGATGCAATCAGCCTCCTCTTGGCCAAGGTGGGAAAGGCTTACCGTCTGGATCGAGTATCCATGGTGGAAATTGAAAGGGATTATCACAGCTTCCACTATTCCTATCAATGGGCTAAAAACAAGCACGACCTGCAAATGGGAAATACTTATTATATTAAGCCAGGCAGAATGGAAGAGCTTTCTCAGGAATATGACGCAGATGGCCTGTGCGATTGGAAATTTCATGAGGACAGCCCTATGGCTTCCTGCTTGAGGTGTGCTATTTGGAATTCTGGAGTTTATACCGGACACCTGGTACTGGAAAGCCATGAGAAAAACTATCTGTGGACTGAGGCTCAGAGGAAGACTCTGCAGGAATTAACCCAGATCATCTCTACTTTTGTGGCAAAAGCTCATGCTGACGCTGTAAGTCTAGCTAAAACACAGTTTTTGTCTCGAATGTCACATGAGATCCGTACCCCTATGAATGCCATTGCGGGGATGACCACCATCGCAAAGACGTCGCTGGATCACCGTGAAAAGGTGTTGGACTGCTTAAATAAAATTGAACGGTCAAACCAATATCTTTTAGGCCTTATCAATGACATACTGGAGGTTTCAAGGATTGAAAGCGGCAAAATTGAAATTAGTCCAGAGTGGGTGGATATGGTAACGGTTGAGCGTCAGCTTAACGAGATGTTTGCCTCCCAAGCAAAGGCAAAAAATATTACCCTTTTGTTCCAGCGCCAGTATGAGGAAAAGTATGTTTTTTATTTGGATACGCTGCGCTTCAATCAGATTTTTATCAATTTGATCGGCAACGCTATCAAGTTCACCAGACCGGGAGGAACGGTGATTGGCCGGGCGCGTCTGGAAAGCTTTGAGAAGGATATAGCGTATATCAGATTTAGTATTGAGGATACTGGTATCGGGATTGCTCCCGAAGCGATAGAAAGGATTTTTGATTCCTTTGAGCAAGGGAGCGCCAAGACTGCTCAAGAGTATGGCGGCACAGGGTTGGGACTAACGATTTCCAGTCATTTGGTACAGCTGATGGGAGGAAAGCTGGAGGTAAAAAGTCGGCTTGGAGAGGGATCGGAGTTTTATTTTACCCTTCCGTTAAAATTCAAATACCGGACATTTGGCCAAACTGTCCTGGGTGAAAAGAAAATAGAAAATGTCTCAATGGATTGGAAAGGGAAACGGTTATTGGTGGCAGAGGATAACAAACTAAATATGGAAATTGCCGTAACCCTTTTGGAAATGGAGGGCTTTCAGCTGGAAACCGTTCAGAATGGGAAAGCGGCCCTAGAGCTGTATTTAAAGAAAGAGCCATATTATTTTGACGCAATACTGATGGATATTCAGATGCCAATAATGAACGGCTTGGAGGCTACTAAGGCGATTAGGCTTTCCCAGAAGAAAGATGCTCGCACTATACCGATAATTGCCATGACCGCTAACGCCTTTGATGAGGATGCAAGGGAATCTATTCAGTATGGGATGAACGGTCATTTAAGCAAGCCCTTCACCATGGATAGACTTTTGGAGGTGCTTTCAGAATGCCTATAGCAGGTAAATTCAAGGTCAGAAGGCTTTTATAAAGTCCGATCAAACGAATGGATCAATTGGATACAGCCGCTTTTTTCGAGCAGAAATGCGGAAAAAAGCGGCAATTTGCCTTGAATCTATTGTTGACCAATGGCTTCCTTCGTTTACTTTTTAGATTGCAAAAACGCTTTCTGTGTGATAAAATATTTCAGTAAGTATACAATTTTGGACAGTTTATACCCTTGTATAAAAAAGAATAAAAAAATACTGTTTCACCGGAAAATACGGAAAAACAGTATAAAAATAACTGGTGTAAATTGTCTAAAATTGTATAAAATAACGGAAAATAAAGGGGAATAGAATTTATGAAGCTGATTATTCAAATACCTTGCTATAATGAAGCGGAAACTTTAGAGGTAGCGCTGAATGATCTTCCGAAGCAGATTAACGGCATTGATGAAATCGAATATTTGATCATTAATGACGGAAGCAAGGATAATACGGTGGAGGTAGCCAAAAATTGGGGTGTCCACTATGTGGTGAATTTTAAATGCAATAAAGGCCTTGCCAAGGGGTTTATGGCAGGCTTAGACGCTTGTCTGCGGCAAGGAGCTGATATCATCGTCAATACTGACGCCGATAATCAGTATTGCGGCGCGGATATTGAAAAGCTAGTTCGTCCGATTCTGGATGGAAAAGCGGATATCGTGATTGGAGAACGGCCTATCGACGATACGGAACACTTTTCTCCTTTAAAGAAAAAATTGCAGCATATTGGCAGTTGGACAGTTCGCGTGGCTTCTAAGACAGATGTGCCGGATGCACCCAGTGGATTTCGGGCTTATAGCCGCCAGGCAGCCTTAAAAATGAATGTTGTCAATGAGTATACGTATACTTTGGAGACGATCGTACAGGCGGGCCGGAATAAAATGGCAATTACCTCGGTGCCGATCCGTACAAATCCCGAGCTAAGAAAGTCTCGGCTTTTCAATAGTATGTTCGGTTATATTAAAAAATCTATGCTGACTATTATAAGAGCCTTTATGATGTACAAGCCGTTGAGATTTTTCACGATTATCGGCAGTAGTATCTTTTTAATCGGCTTGATTTTAGGAATCCGCTTTCTGGTATTTGTTTTTATGGGAGAGAGCGGAGGGCATATCCAGTCGTTAATTTTAGCCAGCACATTATTGCTTTTAGGCTTCCAGACCTTTATTTCCGGGCTGCAGGCAGATCTGATTGCTTCCAACCGAAAACTTTTAGAGGATATTCAGGAAAGAGTACGGAGATTAGATTACGACCACGATAAAAACAAAAAAACCGACGAATGATAAAGGAATTTCAGTAAAGCCTTGCGGCTTTTCTTGAGAATCGGGCGGTATCTTTTGGGCGGAGTGTTTTTATTGCATGTTGAATTTTACAGCTCTCATAAAGAGATGCGTTGAACCTGAGAGGGCAAGAATGAAAGCGAGAAAACCGCCGGGAGGACTTGAGATTCTGACGTCATATTTTTCTCCCATAGGTTTTCGCTTTTTTCTGCCCATTTTTATTTGTCTACGCGATCTGACTCTGGCGGCAGATTGTTAGGGCTTGTATGAACAGATAGGCTGAACTTAAGCCATCTCTTTCTAAGATGGTTAAAAAGGAAAGATATAAGGAGAAATTCATGTTTCAAGAGCTAAAAAATAAAAAGGTTTTATTTATTACTACTAAAAATTTAGACTATTTGAGAAATACCCAGGAGCTTCGGCTCTTGCGGGAACAGGCAGTTCAGGTATCCGTAATTGGCGTTAAGGACAAAAGCTATCCTCTTAGACTGATTAAGGTCTTTTTTAAGCTTCTTTTTACCTCTTGTAAGAAATACGATGTTGTTTTTGTAGGGTTCGCTCCGCAGTTAATTGTTCCCTTTTGGAGCTTTAAATTTAAAAGATCTGAGCTTTATATCGACTTTTTTATTTCTATGTACGATACCTTGTGCTTTGACCGAAAAAAGTTTTCACCTGACTCCTTTGCAGGAAAACGATTGCTAAATATTGATAAAAAAACCTTGAGGCAGGCTGATAAAATTATTTGTGATACTAAAGCGCATGGAAACTATTTTGCTCAAGAACTTGGAGCACATCCTGAAAAGCTGCAGGTGCTGTATCTAGAGGCAGATAAAAGTATTTATTATCCTAGGCATGGTGAAAAGCCGCAAGAAGCAAGGGGAAAGTTTACTGTTCTTTATTTTGGAAGTGTTCTTCCATTACAGGGGATTGAAGTTGTGTTAGAAGCTATGAATAGGTTGAAGGATGACCCGAATTTCTGCTTTTATTTTATCGGCCCCATTGGTCAGGATATTCAAAAACCTCAGGGAAAAAATATTCATTATCGCCATTGGCTGAGCCAGGATGAACTGGCCCAATATATCGATTTTTCCGACCTTTGTCTGGCCGGCCATTTTAATGCTGAAATTCAAAAAGCCAAAAGAACGATTCCTGGGAAAGCATATCTTTACCATGCGGTAGGAAAGCCTATGATTTTAGGAGAAAACCTTGCTAACCATGAACTTTTTTCTGAGCAAGAGAAAGGAATTTATTTTGTGGAAATGGGAAGCGGGGAGAAGCTGGCCGAAAAGATCAAGAAAATTGCGAACATAGGAAGGTGAACGAAAAAGGATGCGGATGGTAAAAAACTATAAAAGCCAGTTTGTTGCGGTCATAATTTTTGTAGTATGTATGGCGTTTGCCTGGCTATACCCATTAAAGTCAGTAAATGTTACTTTGCTAATGGAATTTTCTGGAGCGGAGGATGGAGCTTCAGCAGAGCTGTTGATTGACCGGAGTAATGGAGAAGAATTGCTAGCGAGGGCGACTGTGTTTAGTCAACAGGCTCAGTTTCGTTTTGACCCTCTTTATTACAATTTCGAGAAAATCGGAATAAGAGTCTCAGAAACAGGCCGGACGCCTGCGCTAGAAACAGTAAGGGCTTACAGCGGGGAATATGATATTTCGAAGGATAGCTTGATTTGTGAATCTGTTATTGGTTCACAGATGCAGTCACAGCAACAAGGAGTCTTTTATTTTGAGTTGGATTCTCGTACAACAGATCAGCTGTATAATGCAGTCCATCAGAATTATACGATCCGCTGGGTTTTGACTGGTATATTTTCTATTGTGTTTCTCATGGCGCTTTTATATATGAGCAAGCAGCGCCAAAAGGATTGGAATAAGCTTTTGCGGTATGGCCTTCTTATTTTCTGTGGAATCATTGTTATATATGTGTTATTTAACTCCGATTTTAACCGTGAAGAGGCTTTGAACCCCGTGCGGTTGTCGGAAACAGCGGTAACGTCCGATGATGCAGAAAATTTACCGGAATCTGAACCAGAGTTGCGAGGGATTTCCTTAAATCAGCCAATAAAACAACGCTTTACAACTGTATTTGAAAAAATTCAAAATTTGAAGTTGTATTTCCAGCCCTCCAAAATAGAAGTGAGCGAAGAGGCACAAGAAAAAATAAATGGGGTAATAGGCGTTCGTCTGTTGAATGAAGATTCACAGATAGTTTCCAGCGGTGTCTTTTCTGCGCTGGAAATCCAAACCACAGGATATCTGGAATTGAAGGTTCGAGAGTCACAGAGCCGCTTGGGTGAGAATTATAGTATAGAAATATTACCTCTCTCGGGAAACTTTCCTGCGGATCTGCAAATTCTGGCGGAGAGAGGAAGCTTTGAAGATGCACAGATGTTAACCGTGGGAGAAAAGGCAGAGACTGACATGGTTCTGCGCTGTGATATAGGTTATGCCGGTACTTCGCGTATCCCTCAAATTAGAACATTGGTGCTCATAGGCCTTTTCCTCTTACTAATATTTACTGTCGCTTACCGAAAGCTGCATATAAAATCGGAAACGGCTGCATTATTTATTTATTTAGGGATGTTTGCCTACTCAGTAGGACAGGTCATTTTTTATATGATGTATGTAGGAAATACCCCGGATGAGGCTGCACACGTTTCTTATATTGCTTATCTGATGCAGACAGGAAAAATAATCCCTGATTTTTCACAGATGCAAATGCTAAGTATTTCTGGTTCTACCGCCGCTTTCGTAGATGGAACAGTTAATCAACTGGGCCATCCTCCGCTGTATTATCTTGTTATGACGCTGTGTAAGCCTATTGAAATCATTGGGGAAAATTCTTTTTTAATCCATTTTACTAGGCTTCGTCTTTTCTCAGCGGCATTTGGCTTGCTGGCGTTAGCCATCGCTTTTTATATTGGTTATACGCGAATAACAAAAAAGCAACCGGCTTTGCATTTGCTTTATAGTGCGATAATTACCAGTGTGCCAATGTTTTTGTATAATCTTTGCGGTGTTAATAACGACACCTTTGCTTTGTTAGGCTGCGTCCTATTTTTCTTAGGAATTTTGCGGGTGTGTGAAGAAAAAAGAAATTATGCAACTTACTTTTTAATCGCAGGCGGCTTGGTGATAGCGGTTCTCAGTAAAGTGACCGCTGGCATGTTGATTGGTTTAACTGCGATTATTTATGTTATTTGGTATTGTATTAAGCACAAATCAATAAAATTGATTTGTTGCAAACAGTTTTTGATTTCACTTCCGGTCTATCTCGTAGCGGTGGGGTATTTTGTGATCGTCTATTTGGAATTCCACACGTTGCAGCCCGACCTTAGCAGTATTAATCCAGAGTATTATCAGGCTTCTCCATTTTTTGTGAATTTTGAAGACAGAACTGTTATGTCCATGTTTGATTATTCTCTCTTATACTGGAAAAACTTTTTTGATACATGGACGGCGGTAGCCTCTCATACAAGTCTTTATAAATTAGATCATTGGACTTCCTATGACCGAATTTTGACGCTTTTGATTTTCTTTGTGCCGATTCTTCTGTTCTTTGTTAGAAAGTCGAAAAAGTATATTGCGATGCTGATTGGCTTCTATGTATCCTTAGCCGTGGTAGTATGGATGCAGTTCCAGCGGGCGTTTGAAACGTATTTTTATGTAGCGGGTTACACCGGGGCCTATCAAACCAGATATTATTTGTGTGTGCTTCCTATCCTAGCGTTCATTGCTGTGTATCTGCTGCAAATGCTTACGGAACGCAAGGAAAAGCCATCGGCGGAGTCAGAGCGCTGTCATGAAGGCATGATTATTCTATCGCCTAACAGGGTAGCTGTGACGATTTCCATCGTCGCGTCTATCGGTTTGCTTTATAGTGGCTTTGTGTATTTTCTATTTAACTATTTTGGCTATTAAGCTTGGAAAGGATCCGATATTATGAAGATTGCGGTTGCGGGAACTGGATATGTAGGACTGGTTACCGGCGTATGTTTGGCAGAGCATGGCCATTTGGTCACATGTGTGGACGTGGATGAGAAAAAAGTTGAGCTAATGAAAAAGGGAGTTTCTCCGATCTATGAGGAAGGCTTGCCGGAATTGATGGCTAAAAATATGGAGCGCTTGACCTTTACCACTGATTATGCCTCGGCCTATCGAGATGCTGAGGTCATATTCATCGGCGTTGGAACGCCGGAAAAGGTGGACGGCTCCGCTAACCTAAAATATGTTTATATAGTAGCAAAACAAATCGCTCAGTCTGTGGAGAAGGATTGCGTTGTAGTAGTGAAATCTACAGTACCGATTGGAACTAACGATAAGGTGGAAGATTTTATCCGTTCTAATTTAGTTCATTCCGTTAATATTGACGTGGCCTCTAATCCGGAATTTTTAGCGCAAGGCACCGCGGTGCGGGATACCCTTCACGCCTCCAGGATCGTGATCGGTGCGGAAAATAACCGGTGTAGAGAAACCTTGGAAAAGGTATATAAAACGTTTGATGCTCCTAAATTAATTACGGACCGCCGAAGTGCGGAAATGATTAAATACGCATCTAACGACTTTTTAGCATTGAAAATTTCCTATATCAATGAGATCGCTAACTTTTGTGAAACGATTGGCGCTAATATTGAAGACGTCGCAGCTGGTATGGGCTTTGACAGTCGCATTGGAAATAAATTTTTGAAAGCCGGTATTGGATACGGCGGTTCTTGTTTCCCAAAGGATACGAAAGCCCTTCATTGGCTGGGGAATTATTATGATCAGGAATTTAAAACCATTAAAGCGGCTATCGAGGTTAATGATAACCAAAAATTGAAGCTTTTAAAGAAAGCCCGTCAATATTATCCTTCTTTGGAGGGTCTGCAAGTGGCGGTATTAGGCTTAGCGTTTAAGCCAGGGACCAATGACCTGCGAGAAGCCCCCTCCATTGTTAATGTAGGGATCCTTTTGGATGACGGTGCATCTATTAGAGCTTATGATCCGGTAGCGGCAAAAGCCTTTGACGCTTTATATCCAGGGAAATTAACTTATTGCGATCAGGCCAAGGAGGCTTTAAATGGAGCGGATTTGTGCTTTATTTTTACAGAGTGGGACGAGGTGCGGGCATTGACTCCAGAGGATTTTTGCAGCCGTATGAAAACGCCAATCATACTGGACGGCAGAAATTGTTATTCTGTAGAGAGCTTTGAGGCGCGGAAAGTAGTTTATGATTCTATTGGCAGAAAGACGGTAAATACTCTCTTCTAAAATTAGCCGGAAAAAAGACAGGCTTTTTAATTACAGCCTGTCTTTTTTATTTGGTTTGGGAATAAAAATATTTGCTTTCATTTATTATATTGAAGAGATGAATTCTGGATTATTCATTGTTATAATAATCTTTTCTATTGCCGATTTTAGCAAGAGAAAGTCCCTGGTAAGCCTCAGAGAAGATAAAAAATCTTTGCAGATAAACTGGTTGATGCCATCAGTAAAACAAAAAAGATTAATTATCAATGATAAGTCTGATTTTGATAAAGAAGATATGCAAAAATTAAGAATCACTGTAAGCGTTAAACGGCCAAGGCTGACTGGTTTACCAGATGTAGGACGAGCGATGCGGTGATGTTTTCAGTAATCCCTCTAAAGAGGTCAGAAAATTCTGTTTCTCTTGAGGCTGCATGCTTCCACTGTAAACTAGTGGGAATCTATTTGAAAATCCTCAATGAGTTTTATTTTCTGCTTTCTAGATAATCTTTTTAATGTCGCTTCCCGTTTTAAAGCTTCACTTTTGGAGGTAAAGCCTTCATAATACATCAGCTTTACGGGAAGCCTGGAGCGGGTATATTTTGCTCCTATGCCATTGTTATGAGCTTCAATCCTTTGGCTTAAATCGTTGGTATAGCCAGCATAAATGGTATTGTCAGCACATTGAAGCAAATAAGCGTAGTACATAAGGTGCTCCTCTCTATTTTAACAATAAATAACAAAACGCCCCCCGGAAGGGAGAAGCTTCGTAAGGAAGTTCTCTCCTTTTGGCTTTTGTAGTCAGCCGGAATGATTGGATTTGTAGGAAAAATCAATCATATTGGAGGATTACAAAATGAAACAGTATTACATTGATGAAAGAACAGGTATCAGCTATACTTTGCAAGGCAATTATTATTTACCGAATCTTATTCCACCCGCCGAAGAAAATAAGCCTATTGGGATATGGGGGCAGCGGCATTTGCGGTATATCCGGCAGCATAGGAAGGTGTTTTACACCAATCTACTCACAAACGGCAGACTGAACAGCTATCTTGCGGATATTGACCGGCAGGCAGAAGAATTGTTTTTTCGGCTGGTAGAACAGATGGCGGAGCGTGAGGGCATTACCGAAACGCTGAAAGCCGACAATCAAATGGAGTGGGTGCAGAGAATGAACGCCCTGCGGGCGGCGGTTACGGAAACCGTCAATGCAGAGGTGATCTTCGTATGAGGAAGAAGAAATACCATCTTTATTTGACGGCAGAAGAAAGGCGGTATCTTTTCAACGCTCTGCTTGTTTACCGCAATAAGCTGCTGGCGCAGGGCAGATACACGGACCTTATAGACGAGGTAATGATAAAGCTGCAAAAATGAGCCTGTAACGCTTTCAAACGCAAAAACGAGGGGTAAGGTACAAACACCTTGCCCCTCAAAGTTTATGCTTTAGAAATGGCTTGAAATCGGTCTTTTTCGGTCTCTAATTTTCGACTCTTAATAACCGGTATTTTATACAAGAAAGATCGGTTAGGCATTTACAGGATTCATCGTCTGGAACATCTGTATCGTTTTTCCGTATGCTGGCTTTGCTTTCATTCATGCTCTGTTGACATAAATATACGACTGAAAAGGATTATAAAGATTACAACGATTGTGGCAGGAATGTTACGAATTAAACGCTAAGGCTGCGGACATTATCATATTTCCAATGCGTATGGCGTTGCCTTTGATGGCAGACTCAGAACACTAAATCTGCAAAAACTCGATTATATAAGGCGGCACAGTCGGAGGACCGTGCCGCCTTATATAATTCCTTTATTGTCGCATTTCAGCGAAAATTTTTGCACATCATTTAATGCCGTGTTTTCTACTCACCCATACGGATGTTTTTTACAGAATATTTCTTCATTGTAAGATTTTCATAAATTCGAAGGCCGCCATCTCCGGTAGGCGACTGAGCTAAAAGTCCCACTTTGATAGTTTCTTCCGCGGGTAAATGGAAAAACCTCATCATATAAAACTTTTCACCGTCTGTGGAATAATGGAAAGCAAAGGACTGTCCTACACGGCATACTTGCAGCCAAACAGATTTAACATCAATATTGCAGCCGTTGGCATCGTCTGAGTATCCGTTGGTTGTAACAACGCTGACAACTGCGTGTGTATTAAAATCTGTGAGTTCAAAACAAGCCTTTGCCCAATTTTTATCATCGTGCATGACCATAATAGATGAAGAATCATAGGTGAACTTAAAATCAAGTGAAACTTTTACTCTCATAACAAAGTCCCCAGAAACTTCCGTATAATAAAATGGTGCGTTGCTTAATGATGCGGGCGTAATTCCTTCTTTACCGACCGTTTCATTATTGCAGAAAAAATCACTTTTAGGGGAAGCAAATATTTTCCAACAATCTCCCGATTTTTCTATCGAATTCTCGTTCATCCATTCAAATTGCAGCATTTGATACCTCCTAAATCCTCTTTAAATTTTCCAATCTGCGTCAGATTTCCATTGACAATCCGTAATCTGCATAGAGGAAAAAGTTGCCTGATAAGATCCCTCTGTCGGACTGCAAGCGTAGATCCCATAAGTGATTTTACCGGAGCCTTCCCACATATGAAAAATCCGCATTTGCTTGTAGTGGATTCCGTCTTCACTGTTTTCAATACAATAGTCGCTTTCTCGGCGTGAAAAACGATACCACATATGCTTTATGTCTGAAGATATATCTGTTGTAGCCCAATCAGAATATCCGTGATTCGTTACGACACTCCCAAGTCTTTGAATTTTCTCATCTTCATATTCAATAGAAGCCTTAAACCAGTTATCACTATCTAAATACATTACAACGCCGCACTGATCAAACCGACAGGAACTCTCGAATTCTGTTTTCACAACAAATGAAAAGTATTTTTCGCTTGTTTCGATTTGGAATACAGGGGCATTGTCATTTTGAAAGCCATAATAAGTACGTGCCCACAAATCAGTCCCCTTTTCTGTGGTCACGATTACCTTCTGACCGTCGATTTTTACCTCTTTCGGTTTCCGTGTCCATTTCGGACTGCTTTTTAAAAACTCCATCATTCAGTTCCTCACTTTCTTGTTTTCAAAATTATGTTCTTGCTTTTACTGCCTTTCGGCAGAGAAAAATCCCAATCAAAAGTAAAATCGGGAAAATTACGCCAGCCAAAATGCCAAGTTTTAAACTGTTTCCCATTTGATCAGAAATCATTCCAACCAGCGTTGGGCCTCCCGAACAACCCAGATCACCCGCAAGGGCAAGCAGTGCGAACATAGCCGTCCCACCCTTTGGCAACGCGGATGATGCTTTGCTGAAAGTGCCCGGCCACATGATGCCCACAGACAAGCCGCAAAGTGCGCAAGCAATCAAACTCAGTTGCGGAAGTCTCAAAAGAGAGATGCCAAGATAAGATAAAATACACAGGGCGCTGCTGGCAATCATAAAGCGATCTAAATTTATGCGATGCCCTAATTTGCCGTAAAATAATCTGGAAAGCCCCATCAAAACCGCAAACGCCATTGGCCCAGCCAAATCGCCTAAAGTTTTGGAAATACCAAGGCCCGTTTCGGCAAAGGTAGAGGCCCACTGGCTCACCGCCTGTTCGCTGGCTCCGGCGCAAAGCATCATGATACATAAAATCCAAAAAACTTTCAGCCGGAACAATTCTTTGATTTTCAATCCGGAATCCCCCTCTTTAATCAAGGGCGCTATGGGGACTTTCGCAAAAACAATGGCATTGCAAACCGGAAGGATTGCCCAGACGATTGCGAGAATTTTCCAGTTATCTATACCTGCCATGAAGAAAAACAGAGTAGAAATAAGCACAACCCCAGCCTGTCCCCAACAGTAAAATGAGTGCAGCATGCTCATTGCTTTTTCTTTATTATCAGAAGGGCACGCTTCTACAACCGGGCTAACGAGAACTTCCAATAATCCTCCGCCAACAGCATAGATCATCACAGAAATTAAAATGCCTATGAACGGGACCGGAAGAATCTCCGGAAGTATTGTGAGAAAAAGAAGGCCAGAAGCAGACAAAGCGTGAGCGAGGATCATAGATGCCCGATATCCAATCTTATCTACGAATACGACAGAAATAAGATCTATCAAAAGCTGAATTCCAAAATTAAAGGTCACCAAAAGTGTAATCTGAGAAAGGGGTATCTCATAAGTGGTTTGAAAATGTAAAAATAGCAAAGGTACAAAATTGTTAACGACCGCCTGTACAATATATCCGACAAAACAAGCGGTAATCGTTTTATTATATTGGTTTTTCATTGGCTGTCACCTGTATTCTGCAAAATCATATGGATTATATCACAGATAACTGCTTTATGCAGTGGACTTTATCGTATATTTATGGTATAATATCGCAAAATCTATTGTGTATAAGAAGGACACCTATGAATGCATATAAAACTCACACAGATGATACCCTGAGAGAAACTGTCGTCCATGGAAACCAAGCATATCCCTTCGCTTATTATCCGGAAAATATTTGGGAGTTTGATTTTCATCGGATTGACTGGCATTGGCACCATGAATTGGAATTTCTGCTTGTTGACAAAGGTATGGCAATATGTTTTGCCGGGGACAACAGGATAGAACTGTCCGAAGGAAGCGGCATTTTCATCAATAGCGGAACGCTCCATCGGTATGAGGCAAAAAGCAGTGCTTTTTGCCCGAATATTGTATTCGACGCAACGTTGCTTGCACCGGAAGACACTTTGATTTACGAAAAATATGTAAATCCCATCCTCCATTCATCTGTAGCTTTTCAGGTTTTGCAGCCGGATGTAGCATGGCAGCATCACATCTTAGAAACTTTGAACCGAATTTTTTCTGTTCAGGAAACTGATGGCGGAAATGAACTGCATACCATACAACTGCTGCTTCAATGTTGGGATGAATTGTATCAAAATATGAATATGGATAGCATTTCACCAACTGTGCGCCGTTTAAATCACAGACAGGCAAAATTGCAAACCATGATGCAGTATATTCACAATCATTACAAGGAGGCAATTACTCTTGATATGATAGCAAACTCTGTTCCGATAAGCAAAAGCGGAGCGCTGCATATCTTCCGTTCCTGCATTCAAACTTCTCCGGTATCCTATCTGATTCAATATCGGTTGACACAAGCGGCAGCACAGCTTAAAACCACACAAAAATCGATTTCTTTTGTTGCAGCCGATACCGGCTTTTCTGATGCTGGATATTTCTGCCGGAAATTTAAGCAGCGATATCATATGAGTGCAAACGAATATAGACGTCAAAATTCATGATTTTTAAAACTTTAGATTTTCTAACGGGTGTTTATTTAAGCCTTGTGCCTTAATCTGTTTCCTAAAATGCATCCGAAAAATAGCGGATATTATTCCCACCCTATCAAAAGCTTGCTTTCCGGCAGGATTTCTGATATAATACAAATGTTCTCGTTTGAGGACTGCAACTGAATATCATTCTTCACATTAGAGTGAGACAGACGGCTTTCAGCCGGACAACGCCTGCGGTATGCTAAGAGAAAATACCGCCGCTTCTGAATTGCTTTGAACTGTCGGCGGTCAGATAAGCGTAAAGGATAGTTTCGACTTTGAATTTCAAAGCCGGTTACATGAATGTGAAGCCACCACCGCAGGGGATAAGTCTACCCTTTTGCGGGAAGTCGGTACGCATTTGTGTGCCGGCTTTTTTTGTTGCCCGAAAGCCGGTTACAACTGAATGACCGGCTGGATGGGATATGACTGTGCGATGACCTCTTTTTGATAGGAGCGAGCACAGCAACGCTGCGGTGAGACTCCGGGGCAGGGATAGAAAAACGACATTCAGACAGACCGGCAAAAAAGGGAGAGAGTGTGTGTCCACAGGGATAACGAGCATCGGATTGTGGCCCCCACAATCCCGCCCACAGAAATGTGGGCGTATCCACAAGCCTAAAGGCGTGTGGACTTTGCTCAGGGGGACACCCCCCTGAACACCCCTTTACAAAGCTAAAACCCAAGAATGGAGATGATATTTTTGAACAAAGAAAGCGATAAAAAAGTGCGTATCAAGGTACGCCTATCCGAAGAAGAAAATGAAAAACTGAAGCGCTGTGCAGCAGCGTGCGGACTGTCCCAATCGGCATTGATCCGCCAGCTTTGCAAAGGCAAAGCGCCCAAACCACAACCCCAAAAAGAATTTTGGGAACTGCTGAACGCCCTCTATGATGTTCATAACAGCTTTCAAAAATGTAGCAAATACGAGCCGTCTGCACTTGAAATATGTAAAGAAATCGAGTGCTTAATACTCGATTTACAGGAGGCGGGATAATGGCAACGACAAGTTTATGGCATATCGAGGGCAGGCTGAAAGACCTGATTGCCTATGTTGAAAATCCCGAAAAGACAAGAGCAGAGAACCCGAACTTACAGCCGTTGTGGGATGTGTTTTCCTATGTCAGCCGCCCTGAAGCGACTGAACAGGGCGAGTATGTTTCCGCTGTCAACTGCCTCAAAGAGATTGCCTTGCAGCAGATGATTTTAACGAAAAAGCAGTACGGCAAAGAGAATGGATATATCGCCTGGCACGGTTACCAAAGCTTCAAGCCCGGCGAAGTCACACCCGAACAGGCGCACCAAATCGGATTGCAGTTGGCAAAGGAAATGTGGGGAGATTGCTTTCAGATCATCGTCACTACCCACCTTGATAAAGACCATCTGCACAATCATTTTTGCTTCAATTCGGTTTCCTTTCTTGACGGGAAGAAATACAACTATTCCAAATCAGAGCAGCGAAAGCTCCGTGAGGTGTCCGACCGGATCTGCCGGGAATACAGCTTATCGGTTATCGAAAATCCGCATAAAGCGCCGTCAAGACAGGTGTGGCTGGACGAGAAAAGCGGCAAGCCGACAAGATACAATGTCTACCGGGAAGATGTAAAAGAAGCCATCAATTTCAGCCGCCGCCCCTACTATATGGAGGAATACCTGCGGCGGAAAGGGTATATTACCGACTTCACAGGAAAGCATTGGAAGATACGATTGCCGCAGTACGAGCATTTTACAAGGCTGGACACGCTGGATGAAAGATGGACGCCCGAACATATCCAAAGGACAATGGGCGCTTACGCTTCCTTCGGAAACCGCAGGGCAACAATCACCTATCCGCCCCAAATGCCGCAGAGCCTGCGGGACTGGTTTAAGCCATTTCAAAAGACGAGCCATATCTACCGGCTGTATCTGCACTACTGCTATCTGTTAGGCGTCCTGCCGAAGAAAACCGCCTACCGCCCCACAAGCCCCTATCTCAAAGAGGATTTAAAGAAGCTGGAGGAGCTGTCCAAACAGGTGCGGTATATGAGCAAATACGGCATAGAGACTTTTGACGACCTGTATGCGGACAGGGAGAGATTGCAGGGCGAAATGGATAAACTGATCGCTTACCGCACCAAGCTGCAAAACAAAATCCGCAGAGCCTCACCATCCGAAAAAGAAACCTTGCGGCAGGAAAAGTCAGGCGTTACGGAGAGGATAACAGAACTCAGAAAGCAGCTGAAATTAAACAAGGGCATTGAGGAACGGTCAATTAAAATACAGGAGAAAACCGATTTACTTTATGCCAACGAATACAGGGCGAAAGAAGCCGAACAAAACAGAAAACCACAGCGAAAGGAGCGTGACGCACGATGACAGACAATATCCTCTATCTTGACGAGCAGGGCTACCCCTGCGACGATTACAGAGATATTCACGAAGCGATTGACAAAACGACGAAAATGCTTCTCTCCATGACAAAGGAGGAGCGCATCGAGTGGTTTCGTGAAAGCAGGTATCCGTATCCCATCAACTTTGATATGGAAATCGGCAATACGGTCTATTCCGTATCCAGCCATTTCAACAAAACCGCAAACGAGAGCTTGCAGGAAAAAGCACAGCGAATTATCTTGAATAAGCTGTAATAATCAAAATTATCACTTTAAAGCGTTGAAGTCCAGCGGCGGATATGGTATGCTAAATGCACCTGCAAATCCTATCATATCTGGCTGCGGAAAGGAGAATTATGAACGCAAAACAGTCAGATAAACGAATTACTGCCCTGTATGCAAGGCTTTCCCGTGACGATGAGAAAGAAGGAGTATCGGGCAGTATACAAAATCAAAAAGTCATTCTTGAAAAGTTCGCAAAGGATAATAAGCTGCCGAATCCCCGTTTCTTCTATGACGATGGATTCTCAGGCGTAACCTTTACAAGACCGGCGTTTATGGAGATGATGGAGCTTGCCGAACAGGGTTTGATCGGAACGATCGTGGTCAAAGACCATTCTCGGCTTGGCAGAAACCGTCTTGTTGTCGGTCAGCTTTTAGAAGAAGATTTTGTCCGTTTGGATATTCGGTATATCGCCATTATGGACAACATCGACACCGCCAAGGGGATCAGCGATCTTGTCCCTATGCAGGATTTATTCAACGAATGGCACGCAAAGAACACCAGCGATAAGGTGCGTAAGGTCATGCAGAGCAAGGGGATGTCAGGCAAGCCGCTTACGACCAATCCGCCTTTCGGGTATATGAAAAATCCCGCTAACAAAGACGAATGGATTGTGGACGAGCCTGCCGCAAAGATTGTCAGGAAAATCTTTGACTTGTGTGTTGCGGGACTCGGGCCGACGCAAATCGCCAAGCGCCTGAAAGCAGCAAAGGTATTAACTCCTACGGAGTATTGGAACAGTATAGGAAGAAAATGCAGTAAACCGCCCGCCATTCCGTATGGCTGGGTTGCAGACACTGTATCCGGTATTCTTGATAAACAGGAATACTGTGGCGATACCGTCAACTTTCGAACTTACCGCAAGTCTTTCAAGATGAAGAAAAAGCTCGATAAACCGAAAGACGAATGGAAAATATTTCAGAATACCCACCCTGCAATCATTGACCGGGAAACCTTTGAACTGGTGCAGGAACTGCGCCGACACCGCCGCAGACCTACCAAAAGCGGGATCGTCAGTATGTTTTCGGGACTGCTCTATTGCGCCGACTGCGGAGAAAAGCTGTATTACAGCGTAACCAACAATTACAAGCGGGAGCAAGCCTACTTCTTCTGTTCTGCTTACCGTAAAAACTCTGAGGTATGTTCTGCCCACTATATCCGTGAGAAAGTTGTGGAGCAGTTTGTGCTTGAGAGTATGCAGAGGGTACTGTGGTATGTGCAGAGCTACGAAAAGCTGTTCGCACAAAGGCAGTTGGAGGAATTTGGCGAGAAGCAAAAGAAAGAGCTTGCTGAAAAGCGCCGGGAGCTTGATAAGGCAAAGCTGCGTGTTCGGGAGATTGACGGAGTTATCCAAAAGCTCTATGAGGACAACGCAACCGGCAAAATCAGCGACGAGCGTTTTGCCACGATGTCGATGTCGCTTGAAAATGAGCAGAGCGAGTTAAAAGACCGTATTCCTGCTTTAGAAAATGAGCTTGAAAATGCCAAAATCAAAACCGAAGGCTTACAGCGGTTCATTGACAAAGCAAAACAGGTTACCCGTCCCAACGCTCTCACGCCCGAACTGGTACACGAATTTATTGAAAAAATCGTGGTATCTGCACCCGAATACAAAGACGACAAGCGCTGTCAGAAAGTTGAAATCTACTACAACGGTGTTGGTATTGTCAGAGAGCCGACAGCCGAAGAAATGGAAGAATACTTTGAGGAACACATCCGCAGAAAGCCTTTCTTAAAGGCAAAAACGGCATAGCCACAGGGCTACACCGTATTCACACAACAATATTTCATTGAGATACAAAAGCCGTTGGGGCACCTTCCTTACGGAGGGTGCCCCAAACGAGGCGCGTTTCTTATGTGCAGGTCTAACCCCGCTGGCGTCCACAAGAGGATTCGAACCTCCGACCCCACGCTTAGGAGGCGTGTGCTCTATCCAACTGAGCTATGTGGACATTTATAAAAAGTTTAATAGTAAGCAGTGTAAAGATTTCTAAAGAAATACCCTACTTGATTTTTTGAACTCTCAGAATATAAATTTCATTGCGTTAGTATTTTACCCCTCTGATAATGGTTTGTCAACCATTATAGAAAAAAAGAATTTATTCGGAGAGAATATTCTATATCAGAACAGCTATAACTAAAAATTTATCACCGTTAGGCTTATATTTTTTTCCTTAGATGTTGACAATACCATATAGTATATTGTATAATAATTTCTGCACTGTTATGGAGGGGTGTCCGAGTGGTTTAAGGAGCTAGTCTTGAAAACTAGTGATCCCGTGAGGGACCAAGAGTTCGAATCTCTTCCCCTCCGCCACTTTCCATTACTATCTATAAGGTGATTTACAATTTACCATCTGGAGAAGTACCCAAGTGGTGAAGGGGCTCCCCTGCTAAGGGAGTAGGTCGGGCAACTGGCGCGAGGGTTCAAATCCCTCCTTCTCCGCCATGATTGGGTGACAAAAAAGATGTCACCCAATTTTTTTCAGTATTCATGCGGGTTTGCGGGCTTTTGGAAGTGAAATCCGAAAAACGGTTTTACCGTAGATGTCCAAACAGCAAACCGCAGCAAAATCCGTCACAGCGGGGCTTCCACCTGATTTTTCAGGCCGGAGGCCCCGCTTTTTTGCGTTTTACACCTTTTTCCCCGTTGTCGGAACTGTAAAAGTTTCCGGCAGTTATATAGATAGATTGACGAAAGCCCCAAATGGGCCATTTTTCAGCCCTCAAGATACAAGGGGGTAGTGCGCCCTTTTTTAGAACCTCCCCAGCAGGCCGCCGGGGAGGTTCTTCGCTTTCCCCCTCTCCCAGACCCTCTCCCCCTAAATTACTTACTTGGCTGGGAAAGAACAAGATAACTCTAAGCTCTAACTCAGCAAGAACCTCAAGTTTTCAACAACCAACAAGAAAGGATGAGTAAAACCATGAACATCGGTATCGACCACGGTTACTACGCCATCAAAACCCGGCATTTTTCTTTCCCAGCCGGTATCTCGGAATATTCCCATGAACCCTACACCCTGCAGAACACGCTGGAGTACGGCGGGAAGTTTTATGTCTGCGGGACCGGCAGACAGCCGATCCTGCGAAACGAAACGGAGAACGACAATTACTACCTGCTTACCCTCGCCGCCATCGCCAAGGAATTGAAACATCGCGGTGAAGAAACAGAGTGTTCCGTCAAACTCGCTGCTGGATTGCCTCTGGCTGGATTTGGCCGGGAAAAAAAGCCCTTCCGGGAATACCTTCTGCGTTCTTCCCAGCCGGTCAGTTATCGGTTCGAAGGAATCCCCTACAAGATCACCGTCGAAGATGTAAAGCTGTTCCCACAGGGGTATTCCGCCATCGCCATCCACCCGGAGCTCATCCAGAATGAGCCTTCTGTTCTGCTCATGGATATCGGCGGCTGGACAATGGATCTCATGCGGCTGGACAACGGCGTCCCCAACGCTTCCACCTGCCGCAGCTTGGAGTTTGGTATGATCCGCTGCATTGACGAAACGAAAGAACAGGTCCGCCGGAATGTAGGGCTGTCCGTTACCGACGCGCAGGTGGAACGAGTGCTGGCGGGAAAGCCCTGCAGTATGGATGAGGACGCCCGAAGCATCATCCAAAAGCAGGGCCGCCTCTATACCGAACGGCTTCTCTCGGCAGCCATGGAATCGGGGTTTGACCTCAAAGCCATCCCGGTAGTCATGCTGGGCGGCGGCGCGGCGGTGGTCAAGGGTAACGTGAGCGAACAGGACGGCCTGTGCCGGGCTTTTTCCCTGATAGACGACCGTATAAACGCCAAAGGATTTGAACGCATTTTGGGGCAATTTCCGAGCGGTGTGGGCAAGGGATGAACAGGCCCCTATTTGGCTTTCGCCCCAACCTCCAGAATGAGCGCCACCGCAGAGCATGGGAAATCCTACAGGCTGTGCCGGATGGGCAGAAAAATGCCTTTCTGGTGCAGGTGATTCTGGAGAGCGAAGAAAAGGAAGTCTTTGAAACCACCCTGCGCCGGGTACTGCGGGAAGAACTTCAAACTGCTCCTTCCCAGCCTGTGAAACAGCAGGAAGAAGCCATCCCACAGGAGATGATGGGATTCCTCGGTTCCCTGCTGGGCGAAGAATGACCCCCAACATGGCCTTTATTGGTTGTGACGTATGTTGCCCCTGCTTTGGCTGAAAGGTTGTTGGTCTTGGTAATAGCTTTGTCCCAGCTTTTTCGATATGCTTGTGTTGCCCGAAAGGGAAAGAAATAACAAAGGAGCGATGGAGCATGGAAACCAAACACGTCTCAGGCGTAATCCCGTTGGATCTGCATCAACGTGCAAGTGAAGAAATCCGGAAAATGGAAAGCACCATGAGCAAATTCATCGAAATGGTTATCCGGGAACATTATGAGAAA
>OFMG01000214.1_pt1 | contig 90020 bp, 90 predicted proteins | sample 1541751 | NCBI WGS metagenome assembly OFMG01 (sample SAMN04209232, study PRJEB22552) | human gut metagenome | biome: gut; material: feces | host: Homo sapiens | place: USA: Oklahoma
CTGATACAGCGATAGGAAAAAAGGCAGATAAAGCGACCACGCTTACAGGTTACGGTATTGCCGATGCCTATACAAAGACTGAAACTGATACAGCGATAGGAAAAAAGGCAGATAAAGCGACCACGCTTACAGGTTACGGCATTACCGACGCTTATACAAAGACTGCTGCTGATGCAAAAATAACTGCGGCAACTGCCGATATGGCAACTAAAACGCAGGTAACGGCAGATATCGGCACAGCTAAAACAGCGCTTGAAAGCGCTTATCAGGTAGCAGATACTGCTTTAGGAAGCAGGTCAGCAGCTTTGGAAACAAAGACTGCAAAATTCAATACTGCCGGCGATAACCTGACGGGGATGGCGAATATTACCAGTACGGCGGCGACTTTGGGCGGCGTTGGCTTTGCTTCTGCGGGAGTTATGACAGGAGTTGCCAGCATCGACGGTATTGCTATCGACGCCAGCCGTAACCTGTCCAAGGCCGGCACTTATAACGGCGTGACAGTTGCGGTGGCAGGTATCAGCGGCACCAGTGTATTTAACGGTGCTGCGATAACCAATAACAGCTTCAACGGCGTGACATTGGAAAAAGGCGCCGACAATCACTATAAAGTGGGCGGCGTGGATGTGAGCGCGCTGAAAACTACTGTTGACAGCATCAGTGCTGACGGCGTTGGCACTGCTGATACGGCAGGTATCAAACGTGATACGACAGGTACGGCGACTACCAGTATCGAAACCAACACCAAGATCAGCAGCAGCGGTATAACAACGAATAAAGCAACGGTCAGCGGTGCGACAGCTACAACGCTGGAAAACGGCAAGCTGACGGTGGGCGCAGCCACAGTACAGAATATAGGTTTTGCAGTGGGCAGCAGCAGTTTGAATAATGGCAGTCTGACGGTAGACGGTAATAATAAACTGACGACGGCAGGACTGACGGCCAGCAAAGTAACTGTAGGCGCTGTAATAGTGAGCGGCGGCAAAGTGGGCGGACTGACGGACGCGGCTTTGAGTGCTGTCAGTACGGAAGCTGTAACAGGCAAGCAGCTGAACGCGACCAATACGACGGTCAGTGCTTTGGATACTGCTTACAAAGCAGCGGATACGCAGATACGGACTGATTTTGCAGCAGCGGATACGACTTTGCAAAATAATATCGATACAAAAGTGGCACAGACTGCCTATGATACGAAAATGAGCGCTTTGGACAGCGCCGATACCGCTTTAGGCAGCAGGGCAACAGCTTTGGAAACAGTAGTCAATGACAGCACTACAGGGTTGGCGGCAGTCAATACCAAAGTAGGCGCTTTGGATACCGCTTACAAAGCAGCCGATAATGCTTTGAGCGGCAGAGCGGCAGCCTTGGAAACAGCCGCTACAGGTATGAGTTATGACGCTGGCAAGAATACTACCACCTTTACTGGCGGCGTGACGGCGACTGTACTGACGGCAGGTGAGTTTAAAGTCGGCGCAACAGGCTTCGGCTTTGGCAATGACGGCGCTTTAACGGCTAAAACTGTCAACGGTATAGAGATCAAAAAAGACGAATCGAAAGTAATGGTAGGCGGCATCGACCTGACGGCGCTGAGTAATGGTGATGTAGTTACCGATAATACCAAAGGCATCGACCGGAATCAGGATACGGCAACGACTACTATCGAAACCAATACGGCGATCAGCAGCAGCGGCATCACTACTAATGCCGTAACTGCCAGCGGTACGGTAAAAGCAGGTGAATTTGTAGAAGGAAGCCAAAAACTTTCTGATAAATATGCCGCTAAAACAGCGCTGGCTGATTATACGACTACTACAGATATGAATACGAAGTTCGCTGATTACGCAACTACTACAGCAGTAGACACCAAACTTGCTGATTACGCTAAGAGCGACAGCGTTTACAGCAAAGCAGCGGCGGATACGGCCTTTGCTAAAGCAGGTGACGTCGATACTTTAAAAACAACAGTTGGTGACGCTGATGGCGGTCTGGTAAAAGATGTTACGGAGCTGCAAAGCGGCAAGGCAGATAAAGCGACTACGCTGGCCGGTTACGGCATTACTGACGCGTATACGCAAACCGAAATCAATGAGAAGATCGTTGAAGCAACGAAGGATCTGGCGACCAGCGCGACTGTAACAGATATTCAAAGCGGGCTGGAGGAAGTGACTGGCAAAACGGCAGGGCTGAGCTATGATACTGCTTCCGGAAGCAGTAAGTTCAGCGGCAGCGTGGTTATTGGCAATGAGGGTGCTAAAACCCATACTCAAATCACAGATGACGCGATTATTTTCGGTGAGGGCACTGATAAGCAGGTCACAGTAGATGCCAGCGGTATCCACGTAGGTAAAAAAGCGGCCGGCGGCATTGCTTTATATGCCGATGCTGACGGTACGCATATCGATCACACCAGTCTGGTAACAGGCTCGGTAACGGCGGACAATCTGAACGGCGTCGCTATCAGCGGCAACGCAACTGACGGTTTGAGTGTAGGCGGCGTCAGTATCAAAGCATTGTCGGAACGTCTGGACAGCCTGGAACAGGATGGCGTGGCTACCGCCGACATGGGCGGCATCAAACGCACTGACGTTGTAGAAAACAGTGGCAAAACAATAATCGAAGACACAACCAGTTTTACTAAAGACGGCTTGAAAACAGCGAACCTGGAAGCGGCGACGGCTGCTCTCGGCGGCGTAAATTTTGCCGCAGGCGCAGTGACAGGCGTCAGCAGTATCAACGGCGTTGTTTTTGGCAGTGATGGTAAAATCGGCGGCGTGAGCCTGAGCGGCGGTAAAGTGGACGGAGTGGACGTTGGCTGGCTGGATCAGCGGGTAAAATCGCTGGAAGACAACGGCACAGGAGGCGGCGGTACGGGCGGCGGTGGCAGCAGTGCCAATACCAGCGGCATCCACAAGCCTGACGGCGATACTACTAACATCGAAGGCAATACCAGTATCACTACTGACGGTATTGACACTAATAAAGTCAATGCCAGCGATTCGATCGTTGTCGCTGATGGTGAAAAGAATAAAACAGTTATCAGTAAAGACGGTATTCTGGTGGCCGAGGGCGAAAAGAATCAGGTCAAGATCAATGAAGATGGTATCCACGTTGGTAAAAACAGCTCGGTCGTCAACGACACCGACGGCTTTATTACGGATAAAGGACTGTATATCGGCGTCAGCAGCAGCAGCGATACCAGCACAGCCAAATTCAGCGTTGCCCCTAACGGCAACCTGAGCAGCAAAGCTGGCGACTACGGTTTCAGCAATACCTCGGCAGACGGCGCCAAATTTACCCACAGCGGTGATACGGCTTACGGCACAGGCAGCCAGCTGGATACTACGATCCAGGGCAATAAGGTGACTACCGGCAGGATAGATACGGACGAGTTATACGTAGACGGTAATAAGGTAACTGTAGCCGGAGGTACTATCGGCCAGACTGACGCCGTAGACAACCATTTGAGCGGTACTGATGCCGACGGGAATACAGTGACTAATGACGTTAAGACCAGCGCTGTGAACGGAACGACACAGGCGGCTGAGAAAACCTCGGCTGACGGTAAGGAAAGCACCAAGACCGTCAATAATACCTCGGCAGGCGGTACCAGCGTGACGACCAGCAAGACCACGACCGACAGCAAAGACAATGTGACGGTGAAGGAAAGCAGCTTCGGCACGAATGAAAAAGGTATGACGCTGAGCACAAGCAATAAGGTAACTGACAAAGACGGAAAGGTTACTAAAGACACCAGCGGCACGACCACGATGACCGGCGACAGTATCAGCGTCAGCAAAACAACGACGACTACGGAAAAAGACGCTGACGGCAACGAGAAAGAAGTCACCAAGACCAGCGGCACCACGATCGGCAGCGGCGAAGTGACCTTGAAACGCGAGGACGGCAGCACGATAGAAGTAGGCAGCGCCATTGAAGGTATGCAGAGTGATATGCGAGAGCTGGACGGCAGGGTCAACCGTATGGGAGTCGAGATCAAGGAAGTGGGCGCACTGAGCGCCGCTTTGGCAGGTCTGCATCCGCAGCCTGAAAACGCCAACAGCCGTGCGGATTTCGCAATGGCGATGGGCAGTTATGAGGGCAAGCAGGCGCTGGCAGTAGGCGGGTTCTATCGCCCTGACAAACGGACGATGTTGAGTATCGGGGCATCGACGACCAGCAGCAAGCATATGATGAATATGGGTATCAGCATAGCGCTGGACAGGCTGCCGGAAGCAGAGCGCAAGGCGAAGGAAGCGGCCAAAGCTGCTGGCGTTGAGCAGGAAACACTGAACAGGGTGCTGGAGCGTCTGGCGGCTTTGGAGCAGGATAACAGGCGTTTGCAGGCTGATAATGAAAAGCGTGATGTTGCTTATGAGAAACTGGCTGCTGATTATACGCAGCTGAAAGAAAAATATATAGAAGAAACTGCTGACAGACAGCAGCCTGAACAAGCTGAGGCTGAAGAATAAATGTTGGGGGTTGGATGGTAATGAAAAAGACAGTAATCTTATTGATATTAACTTTGATGATGGTGGTGAGTGGTATGTGTTATGCGGCAGGAGATGGCAGTGACTTGAACAGGCAGCAGAAGGTGGCCGATAAGTTTATGGCAGTACTCAGCGGCGATGCTGCGGCTGTAACGCAGCTGCAGGTAGATATGGTGCCGGAGCTGGCAGAGAAGATGACGGCGGCTAATTTTGCCGCTTTGCAAAAGCAGATGAAGGAACAGTTTGGTATTCAGAAATCGGTGCGTTTTGCGGTTTATGAGCGGTTCGACCAGGGCGACCGCCTGACGTATCTTGTAGGCTACAGCAGGCAGCAGGCTGTGCGCGCGGTATATGGTTTCGATAAAAACGGTAAGCTGAGCGAATTCGTTTTTGTACCGCTGGAAGTAAAGGCGGCCCAGAAATAAAAATCAATAAAACCCAATAAAAAAGGCCGGACTGTTAAGTCCGGCCTTTTTATATAGATAAGGTCTGTTACCAGGTGAACCAGGTATAGATGCTGAAGACTGTCAGCAGCATGACTTCTAAAATAAACATCGGTTTGAGGGTCTTGAAGAAGTCGGCTTTAAAATAATCCAGGGTGACGATAAAACACATATGGGTCGGCGTCAGCATTTGTCCGGCTACGCCGAAGGCCATGGCCACGCCTGCCAGGTTCAGGTCGCCGGGCGACAGGGCTGCTACTATAGGCATAACGATCGCTACATGACCCTGTGACAGACCTGTCAGGATGCCGATAATAAAGGAGATAGCTGCGATAATGACAGGTACGGGCAGCGGTGAGGCTTTAAAATCTTCCACGATGGTATGCAGAACGTTGGTATCGGTCAGGATCTGGATAAAATAGAGGATGCACAAAACGTTCATCAGCATTTTCCAGTCGCAGGCGCCGGTAAAAACTTCTTTGATGTTCAGGACGCGGCTTGTCATACGCAGGACCGGGATCATGGCGAAGGTGACCAGAGCCATAGCGGTGGAGGCGTTAAGGTCGCAGAAAACTACCAGCAGGAAGTTGATTACGACCGGGGAAAGCGACAGGACCAGGTTCATAATGTCCTGACGGCGTTCGGCCGGATCGACATCTACATTGCTGTTAGCGGGCATATCCAGCGGCCGGATAAGCACCAGCCAGCCCAGGGCAAAGGCCAGCAGGGTCAGCCAGCACAGGTGGGCGATAAAGTCGCTGAAGGCAACGCCGGCGATGCTGCAGGCCATGATCATGCCGGGGATGATGGGGCTGGAAAATTCAAAGATATGCCGGAACCAGAAATTGATGGCGGCTTTATGTTCTTTGGTAAGGTCTGTATTGCGGCTGGCCGCTTCGACGATGGGCGCAGAAAAACGTGCGCCGCCCAGCGAAGGCAGCAGGCCGAGAAAAGCTGGCATAATGGCCAGTGTAAATTTTTCGCTGGCAAATAAGCGCTGCAGGGCGCGGATCATTCCGTCTAAAGCGCCGCTGGTACGCAGCTCGATTTCCAGGCACATGACAAAATAGAGCGCCAGGATCAGGTCGTAGGTGCGCTGCATGGTAAGCGTGGTGGTGAAGGCGCTGACCAGATAATGGAACTGAGGGGCTACTAAAGCCCAGATCAGCAGGCCGCCTGCCAGGATCGCCGGACCGATGGGGATGTGGCGGCGCAGCAGGATGATGATCAGCAGCATTGCTAAAGCGATCACGAGAAAAATATTCATTTTAAAACCTTCTCACTCTCAAATAATATATCTATTATACAAAGAATGCAGAGAAATTTCCATATTCGGCTGAAAAAAGGTATAATAAAAGAAAATATACTTCTGGAGGTGTACTATGTATATCAGTCGCTTATGTTTGCAGAATTACCGCTGTTATGATAATTTTGAGATAGATTTCAACAAAGAACTGACTGTTATCGTAGCTGAAAACGGTAAGGGCAAAACAGCTATTCTAGATGCGGTCGCTGTAGCTTTAGGGCCTTATCTGGCGTGCTTTGACGGTGTTAAGGCCAACCAGATCAGTGATACGGACGTACGCCAGACCAAAGATACTGTAGGCAGGACTTTGGAGCATGTGCTGCGGATGAAAAGCCAGTATCCCGTTGTGATCGGGGCAGAAGGCGTTGTTGACGGCGAAAAGATCACCTGGAAAAGAGAATTGAAGGCGGCCGGGGGGCGGACGACGATCCTGAATGCGAAGGCTTTGAGCGAGTATGGGCGGCATATGGTCAAGGCGCTGCGGGAGGTCAACGACAGTAAAATAATTTTGCCGGTCATGGCTTATTATGGTACCAGCAGGATGTGGAAGGATAATAAGCTGTTCGAGCTGCGCAAGGATATCAGTCTGGAGCGCGGCAGCGGCTACGTCGATTGTATGGAGCCTTCGTCATCATATAATACTTTTGGGCAGTGGTTCAAATATGCGGCGATGAGCGCGATGGAATTTGACCGTTATCTGGCCGAGAGCGGTAAAAAGGATGAAAAGAATCCGTATACGGAAGTGCTGAAGGCTGTGCGTCAGGCGATCATTACCTGTATCGGCAGTATGGGCTGGACGGATATAGATTACAGCTTTGCTTTTCAAAATCTGATCATTATGCATGAAACGATGGGTGTATTGCCGCTGGAGGCTTTGAGTGACGGTACCCGCAGCGTGATCAGTATGGCGGCAGATCTTGCGTACCGGATGGTGCGGCTGAATCCTGACCTTGGAGCCATGGCGGCTCTTGAAACGCCGGGCATCGTACTTATCGACGAAGTCGATATGCATTTGCATCCTTCCTGGCAGCAGGCGGTAGTGTATGATGTGCGGAAGGCGTTTCCCAACGTACAGTTTATTGTGACGACTCACAGTCCGCAGGTTCTGAGCACGGTCCCTGCTGAGGCTATCCGTATCCTGCGCTGGGACAATAATCTGATCAATATCGATAAACCTGCCTTTTCTTTAGGCGCTGAAAGCTTTCAGCTGCTCAAGGATATTCAGAATGTCGACACGCGCCCGCAGGCATTGCCGATCGTGAAGGACCTGTACAGGTATCTGATGCTTGTGAGCGAGGATAAATGGGATACGGACGAGGCCAGGGAGCTGCGCAAACGTCTGGACGAATGGTCTAAAGGGTGTGAACCGGCTTTGGTCCGTGCTGATACGGAAATCAGGATGAAGTCTTTCAGGAGGAAGAAAAAATGAAACGGGTGTACAAATCTCCGGCTACACCCGAGCGCCTGTGCAGTTATGTGAAGGCGTTCCCGGACGAGACCTGGGAGCATTTCCGCCGGCGCAACCGCAGGGGCTACCGCGAAGTAAAGCAGCAGCTGCTGCAGGATCAGCACGGTTTATGCGCGTATTGTGAGATCAGTATCAAGCTGGCTGAGTTTGAGGACAATGTTGATGATTTCAGGGTGGAGCATTTCTTCCCCAAAGTAGCTACACAGCTTGAAAAACACAATTATCACCTGGACTGGCATAATCTGCTTGGTGTTTGCCATGGCGGCAGCCAGCCTTATGTGTCGGACCCTGAATGGCGTTATTCCAGCAGGAAGAATGACCGGAGCTGTGATGTACCAAAGGGCGGGAAACCGATTTCCGAGCGGATACTGAACCCACTGAAGATACCGGCGTCAGTCAGGCTGTTTCGTTATCAGGAGCATACCGGTAAGATGATCGTTGACGAAAGTTCCTGTCCGAAAAAACTGCAGGCCAAGGCGCGCAATACGATCCGCGAGCTGAATCTGAACGCGCCGCGGCTGCAGCGGATGAGACTGGCGCTGATCAGGATACTGGAGGACGAGATAAACAGTGCTTTGGCTGGCGGAGCGGTGCTGGAGGAGTTTTTGCCGCTGCTGGCGGAAAGTATCCTGCTGCCGGATGAAGATGGCAATTATCAGCCGTTTTTTTCAGTGGCGCGCTGGTATCTGGGTGAATTTGCCGAGGATATTTTAAGGGAAAATAATTATGCGATGTAACGCACTCCTGCTTAAAAATAACTTTTTAAGCAGGAGTTTTTTTGTGGAGGTAGAAAGTAATAATTATCATGTTTTCAGATAATTGCAGAAAGATATAGGGGAGCGGAGAAATATGGAATTAACTAAGAAAGCGTTTAAAGCATATGATGTGCGCGGCGTTGTGCCGACAGAGGTCAATGCGGAGATGGCTTATCGGGTAGGGCGCGTTTTTGCGGCGATGTTTGCAGCTGAAAAAGTTGTAGTCGGGCATGATATACGCTTGAGCGGGCGCGAGCTGGTCGATGCTTTGACGGAAGGGCTGCGGCACGGCGGCAGTGATGTGATCGATATCGGGCAGTGCGGTACGGAGATGATTTATTTCGCGACGGCACATCTGGACGCTGACGGGGGGATCATGGTAACGGCCAGTCACAATCCGGCAGAGTATAACGGGATGAAGCTCGTGCGCCGAGGAGCCAGACCGATCTCGGCCGATACGGGACTGATGGAGATCGCTGATATGGTGGTCGACAGTAAGGATTTTCCTCATGTCAAGGTGCCGGGCAAGACGGAGGGTGCTGTAAGACGTTATGATATCATGCCGGAATATATCGAGCATTTGCTGGGATATATCGACATCAAGGCGCTGAAACCGCTGAAGATAGTGGCTAACCCTGGGAACGGCGGCGCCGGTCCGGTCTTGAACGAGCTGGCCAAATATCTGCCTTTTGAATTTATCAAGATCAATGAAATACCTGACGGGACTTTCCCGAACGGGGTGCCTAATCCGCTTTTGGTACCAAATCGCGAGGCTACGGCAAAACTGGTGCGCGAATATCAGGCTGATCTGGGCGTGGCCTGGGACGGCGATTTTGACCGCTGCTTTTTGTTTGATGAAAAAGCCGAATTTATTGAAGGCTATTATATAGTCGGTTTGCTGGCAGAGGTATTTCTGCGCAAGCAGCCGGGCGCCAAGATCATGTATGACCCGCGTCTGACCTGGAACACGCAGGAGGTTGTGGATGCGGCTGGCGGTGTTGCTGTGCGCTGCAAGAGCGGGCATGCCTTTATGAAGGAATGTATGCGTGCCAATGAGGTGCTGTACGGCGGCGAAATGTCGGCACATCATTATTTTAAAGATTTTTCCTACTGTGACAGCGGCATGATACCCTGGCTGTTGGTGGCGGAGCTGTTATGCACCAGCGGCAAAACTTTGTCGGAGCTGGTCGAAGCACGGATGGAAAAATTTCCCTGCAGCGGCGAGATCAACCGCAAGGTTGAAGATTCAGCGGCCGTACTGGCGGCGATCGAGGCTGAATATGCGCCCGGCGGTCAGGTCGATAAGCTGGACGGGCTGAGCATTGATTATGCCGAATGGCGTTTCAATGTGCGTGTTTCCAATACAGAGCCGGTGATGCGTCTGAATGTTGAGACCAGAGGCGATAAAAAGCTGCTGGCTGAAAAAACAGCGGAACTGCTGGAACTGATCGGCGGCGAAGAAGCCTGACAGAGCCCGTGTCTGATCGGTGCTGGCGGCAATCAAGGTAAGTGTTTATCTAAAAATTTATTTCCTGTTCAAGTGGAGAAAGAGTGATACAGATGACTGCAATCAAACAAGTACGCAAGGCTGTTATTCCGGCGGCCGGATTAGGCACGCGTTTTCTGCCTGCTACTAAAGCTACACCGAAGGAGATGCTGCCGATCGTTGATAAGCCGACGATCCAGTATATTATTGAAGAAGCGCTTGCTTCGGGAATAGAAGATATTCTGATCATTACCGGGCGCAGCAAACGTGCTATCGAGGATCATTTTGACCGCAGTATCGAACTGGAATTGAACCTTGCGGCCGGCGGTAAAGCGCAGGAGCTGGAGATGGTCAAAAAGATCTCTGATATCCGGATCCACTATATCCGCCAGAAAGAGCCGCGCGGATTGGGGCATGCTATTTTATGCGCGAAGCAGTTTATCGGCGATGAGCCTTTTGCGGTGCTTTTGGGCGACGATGTAGTAGACGGTGAAGTACCGGCGCTGAAACAGCTGATGGATGTTTATGATAAAACCGGGGCCAGTGTTTTGGGCGTACAGGAGGTGCCGCAGGAAAAGGTATCGTCTTATGGTATCGTAGCGTCCGAGCCTACGGCCGAACCGCGCACCTTTACGGTCAGAGATATGGTCGAGAAACCGGGCGTTGAGGAAGCGCCTTCGCGGCTGGCTGTTTTGGGGCGTTATATCATCAATCCCGAGGTGTTCCCGATCCTGGAGGCTACCAAGCCGGGACGCGGTAATGAGATCCAGCTGACGGACGCATTGAAGGAGCTGGCTAAACTGCAGAAGATGTATGCTTATAATTTTGAAGGACGTCGTTATGATGTCGGCGATAAACAGGGCTTTTTGGAGGCGACGGTGGAAATGGCGCTGAAGCGTCCTGATCTGAAGGATAAGTTTTTAGCATATTTACAGACTATTGTCAGTAAGAACTAAGGAGATTGAATGATGAATGTTCTGGTTACCGGCGGTGCCGGTTATATTGGTTCACATGTAGTTGAAGAATTGCAGAAAAACGGTTTCACACCGATCGTTTACGATAATCTTTCCACAGGCCATGCGGCGGCAGTGCCTGAAGAGGTGCAGCTGGTGGAGGGCGATATCCATGATGTTGCTTTTTTGAAGCATATCATGGCCCAGTTTGAGATCGACGCGGTCATTCATTTTGCTGCCAGCAGTCTGGTCGGCGAATCGATGGAAAATCCTTCCAAGTATTATTTTAATAATGTGGAGGGGTCGCTGCATCTTTTGGAAGCAATGAAAGGCGCCGGCGTAGATTATATCGTTTTTTCGTCGACGGCGGCAGTATACGGAGAGCCTGAGAGAGTTCCCATTAAAGAGGACAGCTGTCTGAACCCGACTAATGTTTACGGCCGCACGAAGCTGATGATCGAAAAAATGCTGGCTGATTATGATATGGCTTATGAGATGCGTTATGTGGCGCTGCGTTATTTTAACGCCGCAGGAGCTTCGCCGAGCCGTGATATCGGCGAAGACCATGATCCTGAATCGCATTTGATCCCGCTGGTTTTAAAAACTGCGCAGGGCGTACGCAGGCAGGTTGCCATCTATGGTACTGATTATGCTACTGCAGACGGTACCTGTGTGCGTGATTATGTTCATGTCTGCGACCTGGCAACGGCACATGTTCTGGCACTCAAGCATCTGCTGGCTGGAGGAGCGAGCCGCGTGTATAATCTGGGCAGTGAAAATGGTTTCAGCGTGCGCGAGATCATCGATGCTGCTAAAAAGATTACGGGGATAGACTTTACTGTGGTGGAAGAAAGCCGCCGCAGCGGCGATCCGGCTGTGCTGATCGCTTCTTCGGAGAAGATCAGGGACGAGCTGGGCTGGGTGCCTAAGTGCAGTACTGTCAATGAAGTTATCAGTACGGCCTGGAAATGGCATAAGGGACACCCGCAGGGCTATGAAGGCTGAAAATGTAAGACCGGTTTGCCTGGGCAGCCGGTCTTTTTGCTTTCAAGCCGTTTTTTTGTTAAAATAAGAGTTCAGGAAGAAGAAAACAGAGGACGAAAAAATGCAGCTTGTTGTAGATAAAATTGCCAGGAGTTTTGGCATTAATGAAATATTTAAGGATATCAGCTTTATGATCGATAAAGGTGAAAAAATTGGGCTTGTAGGCGTAAATGGCAGCGGCAAAACAACGCTGCTGCGCTGTCTTTTGGCTCCGGAAACGGTTGACGGTGGTGTGGTGCGTTTTGAACCCGGCTTGAAGATCGGTTATGTGGAGCAGGGGTTTCAGAATATCGGCACCGGCAGTTTGTGGCAGTTTATGCTGCGCTCCTGCCCGGAGATAGTTAAGATGCGTGAAGAACTGGCGGCTTTGGAAGCACGTTCTGCCCAGCTGGAACCGGGTGCGGAGCTGGACTGGGTTTTAGAGGAATACGCCCGTGTGACCAAACGTTACGAACATGTTGACGGATATAATTATGAAGCGTTTATTAAAAGAGTCTTGATTGGCCTGGGGTTTGAAGAAGCGGTCTGGGATAAGACGGCGGAGCACTTTTCCGGCGGACAGAAAACCAGGATGATGCTGGCGGCGGCCCTGGTGCGGCAGCCTGATTTTCTGATTTTGGATGAGCCTACAAATCATCTGGATATTGCTATGACTGAGTGGCTGGAGAAGTATCTGCAGGAATTTAAGGGCGGGCTATTGGTAGTCAGTCATGACCGTGCGTTTCTTGATAATATCGCTACACGGATACTGGAAATGGAAGGCGGGCATCTGACTTCCTTCAAAGGCAATTACAGCAAATATCTGGTGCAGAAAGAGCTCCAGACTGCAACACTGGAAGCTGCTTATGCTTCGCAGCAGGATTATATCGCACGGACGGAAGCCTATATCCGTCGTTTTAAAGCGGGCATCAAAAGTAAGATGGCGCGTGGACGCCAATCTCAGCTGGATCGTCTGGAGCGGATGGACGCGCCTGTGCAGCATGAGGAATTTGCCCTGCGCCTGCCGCCTGCGCCGGAGTCTGCTGAACGGGTGCTGATTTTGGATAACCTTTCTGTTGGTTATGGCGATAATGTACTGCTGCATGATATAGATTTGGTGCTGCGTAAGGGTGAAAAGGTTGGCTTGCTGGGCCCTAACGGCACCGGTAAAACGACATTGCTGAAAACTGTTTTAGGCGAGCTGCCGCCGCTGAAGGGAACAGCGCAGATCGGCAATCGTGTGAAGGTGGGGTATTTTTCGCAGAGCTATGAAAGGCTTGCTCCCAAACAGACGCTGCTGGATAATTTTTTGGTGGAATATGGCTTTACTGAGGAACGTACGCGTTCACTGCTTGGCGGGATGCTGTTTCACGGCGACGACGTTTTTAAAGAGATCGGCACTTTGTCAGGCGGACAGAAGGCACGTCTGGTATTGCTGAAGCTGGTGCTGGACGGGGCAAACTGCCTGGTGCTGGACGAGCCGACCAACCATCTTGATATTATGGCGCGGGAGACTGTGGAAGCTGCTTTGACTGCTTTTGACGGGACGGTACTGGTGGTCAGCCATGACCGTTATTTTATCAACGAGATCGCTGACAGGATCTGGGAACTGGAAGATCACCGGGTCTGTGATTATAAAGGCAATTATGATTTTTATTTAGAAGAAAAGGCTAAAAGACGGCTGCTGCAGGCTGCCGTGCCGAGCAGCGCCCCTGTGCAGAGGAAGGCTGCGCCTGAGCCGATAAGCAGTACTGTAAAAAGTTCCGGCAGGCATAAGCGTGCCTACAGCCCGCAGGAAGCAGAAAAGCTGCTGGCAAAAGTTGAATTGAGTATTCGTGAACAGGAGGCTTTGCTGGGGGTGTTGGAAGGACGAATGGCCGATCCTGCCAGCCATACAGACCCGGAAGCCAGCGCTGCTTTGGCGGCGGAGCATGCTGCCCTGCAAGCGGAAATCGAGAAGCTGATGCTGCGCTGGGAAGAACTGATGACAGCGGCAGAAGTGTTACAGGAGTAAGCAGAAGATGTTAAATGCAATGACGGACGAAGAATATATGCAGTTGGCGCTGCAGGAAGCCCGGGCGGCTGACGTGATCGGCGAGATACCGATCGGCGCCGTACTTGTGGTTGAAGGTGAAGTTGTAGCGAAGGCGCATAATATGCGCGAAACCTGGAACGATGCGACGGCGCACGCAGAGGTCATCGTGATCAGGGAGGCGTGTAAAAAGCTGGGCCGCTGGCGTTTAGAGGGGGCCGTGCTTTATGTTACAGTCGAGCCCTGTCCAATGTGTTCGGGCGCTATCGTCAACAGTCGTATCGACAAGGTTGTTTACGGCTGTCCTGATGCTAAAGCCGGAGGGGCAGAGTCGATCTTTAATATCATCAGTAATCCCAATCTTAATCATACGGCACAGGTCGTCAGCGGCATCTGTGAAGCCGAATGTGCACAGGTAATGAAGGATTTTTTTAGACGCAGACGTGCGGAAAACAGGCTGGCAAAGGCTGGAATAGCTGCTGACAGTGTGGAAAATTAAGAAAAACTCTTTGCAAAATACGGATTTATGATATAATAGATAAGGCTGGTTTACGCGGAGAGGTGTCCGAGTGGTCGAAGGTGTTTGACTCGAAATCAATTGTACGGCAACGTACCGTGGGTTCGAATCCCACCCTCTCCGCCATGAATTTATGGGCTTTGAGAGTTTTTCTCAAAGCCCTTTTTTATTTTCAAAATAAATTTTGACAGCCTGTTTGACAGCCTGAGCTTATTTAATTGATATTTGTACTTTGCTTAAATAGTTGTTCATAACTAATTTCTTCAGCTTCTATTGCATCACTAATACCAATTTGCATTGTTTGTGTAGCGTGGACATATTGGTTAAGCGAAAATGCCGCGGAAGAATGACCTAACCATAATTGAATTTTTTTAGGGTTGATATTATGTTCAGCTAAAATAGTGGCATTGGTTGGACGGAAACTGTGGAAACGTACACCTTTTGGAAAACCTAATTTTATGCGGAGTTTCCCGAAAGTATTGGTAATTGTGCCAATTGGCAACTTTTTGTCAGGCCATTTGGTTGACCTAAAGATATAACCTTTATCATCCCATGCAATTTTGGCTTCGTATAGAATTTCTTTTAAAACTTCTTTCCAAAGTTGAAGATTTCTAACAGTGGAAGGGGAAAGTTTAAGTTTTCTTTCACTTGTGTGTGATTTAGGTTTTCCAATATATTCACCACGTTTTTTGGTGCGTTTTGCTGCATGCTCAATAGTAATAGTTCCGTTTACTTCGTCAAAGTCGCACCATCTAAGTGCCGATATTTCACCACGCCTCATACCTGTACCCCAGGCAAAAGTATATAGATATTGCAGTTGGGTTCCTTGAATTGTGTGCATTAACGTAAGGTACATATTAGGTACAATTATTTTTGCCTTATTTGGATTGTATTTGGGTTTTAAAATATACTCGCATGGATTTTTTTCAATAAGTTGTTCACGTTTTGCTGCATTAAATATTCCGTTTAAAATAGTATAAACAAGTTGTTTTGTTCTTTGACCTTTAATATTTCTTAAAATATTTTTGACGTGATAAATAGCTACACCTGATACAGTTAAGTTTTTAGGAATTTGCGGCAGAATATATTTATTTATGTTATATTCATAATTTTCTACTGTGGTGTATTCTAAATTTTCTTCGTATTTCATACGTATAAATTCTTCACACCACGTTTTAAAGGACATATCAATTAAAAACAGGGTATCAATTTCTCTTATTAAACGTTTTTTTTCAGCTTGTATTTCTTCTTCTGAATAACCATAAACGTATTTTTTTTCTTTAACGCCTGTGTATGGATTTGTTATAGTAACGCTGCTTTGTAAGCGTCCATCTTTACGCAATGTAGACATGATTTCATCCTCCTCTAAATTTTAGCTGTCAATAAGCTTTTGTTTTAAAGTAAAGAATCATCAATGTCTTTTTTCCATTTAGTTGGAAAAATTACATTGCCGCTTACGTGGTATTCTTACTTTGAAGTTTTAATTGTGCAATTCTTTCATCAATAATTGCTGCAATCAGATTTTTACCGTCAGTATCGAGCTGGCGGTATTTTTTTAAAAATTTAGCTTCAGAGTAAGATAAAATTTTCATAATATGACACCTCCTTTAACATTTTTTTATATTTACAATATCACATAAAATGTAATATTATAATCCGTGAAAAAATATAACTTTAAGCAAATGTGTTAAATTACTTCACTATCTGCATTAGAAACTTTTTCAAGTTGTTTTAATCTCGTATCAATCATAATTTTAATTAAATTTTTACCGTCAGCATCAAGTTGACGGTATTTTTTTATGATATTAAGTTCATCGTCCGTTAACGAGATGTTATTTGAATCGCGGCCGAGAAGATAATCAATAGAGCAATCAAATAAATTTGCTAATTTAATAAGAGTGTTATTATCTGGTTGCATATCACCTGATTCATATCTGCTTACAGTCGCAGCTGTTACATCAAGTTCAGCAGCGACGGCTGATTGCTTTAATTTTTTATTTTGTCGTGCAATTTTAAAATTATTCATATTCATACCTTCTCTCTTATTTACGTTTAACGTAATTTTATCATGTTTTTGAGTTGACTAATTTCGTATTACGAATTATAATAAAGAAAAAGTTACGGAAAACGTAAGTTGAAAAGGGCGTGATAATTTGCTGAGATTAAAAGAATATCGAAAAAATCTTAATTTTAAGCAAAAAGATATTGCGGAAAAAATGAATGTTACAGTAGCCACTTATAGTAGATGGGAAAATGGAAAACTTAATCCTCGTACTGAAAAGTTGAAAAGTTTAGCTAAAATATTAAACTGTTCTGTTTTAGATTTATTACCTGAGAAATAAGGTGGTGTTAAGAATGGCAGCAGAAAAAATACCTATTTGGCACAAGGCTGTTTTAACCAGTGAAGAAGCGGCGGAATATGGCAACTTGGCACTTGTGCAAATACAGGCACATGCTTTCCTGGCTAAACATGGAAAAAGCAGTTTTCCGTGTTTTTGGGCAGGACAGTCTATAAAAATACACAGGCAAGCTTTTGAAAGATGGCTTGAAGAATTGGCATTAGGTCATCATGTGATTGAATTAACAAGAGTCAGGGAACTCATAAAAAATATTGATAATATGCAAAATGAAGTTAAAAAACGCCGTGGCCGTCCACGTAAAGAAAGATTGAAAGTTTTATGACAGGAGAGCTGAAAATGCAAACAAAGGGAAAAAAACGTTATTACTGGTTAAAACTTAAAGAAGATTTTTTTAACAGCAAAGAAATAAAAAAACTCCGCAAACTTGCCGGCGGAGATACATTTACTATTATTTATTTAAAAATGCTATTAATATCTATAAATAATGATTGCATTATAAGTTATGATGGAGTGGAAAGTTCGTTTGAAGAAGAACTTGCCCTTCAGCTTGACGAGGGTGTAGACAATGTAAAAATTACTGTTATGTATTTGAAAGCGCAGGGACTTTTGGAACAGATTGAGGTAGACGGCTCAAAATATATTTTGCCGTATGCAGCAGAAAATTTAGGTTCAGAATCTGCATCAGCTGAACGTATGCGTAATAAACGTGAAAGAGATAAAAAGCTTTTACTTGAACAATTTGAAAAGAATGAATTAACTTCTGAAAATACAAAAAAGTTATCCACAGCGTCACATTGTGACGCAAATGTGACGCTTACCGAAGATTCTCGACCTGTGGATAACTTGGTGTCACAATGTGACGCAAATGTGACGCAGCAAGAAAAAGTGTCACAAAGTGACGGAATGATGTCACATTGTGACGCAAATTTGTCACAAAGTGACGGTGTGTCACATTGTGACGCGGGTGTGACGCATGCGTTACGCAAATGTGACGTAAGAGAAAGAGAAAGAGTAGATATAAATAATAATATAATACCCTATACTACTACCTACGTAAGTAGTACTAGGGACCATGTGGATAACTTTAAGACCTTTGTTTCGGAATATCCGCGAAAATATTGCAATTTTGATTTTGCAAAAAAACACTGGAATTTTTTAATAAAATCCGGAGTGCCTGAAACGGATATTGTCAGTGCGGTAAAAAAATACAAGTCCAAAGTCATGCTTGACTGTGTTGAGCAGAAGTATATAAAAAAGCCTGAGAATTTTTTGCGTGATGGTACGTGGTTAGACTATTTGCCTGTTGCACTTGATAATTGCTCCATATGCGGCGGTACCGGTTATGAAGAAATTAAAACTTCCGACGGTACTGTAAAAATGCAGCCCTGCCGCTGTACTTTGCGCAGAGAAATGTACAGGCGCGGTTTAATGCAGCCGGAAAGGAGCGCGCAATGAACTTAACGCTGAAACATAACGGACACGAACTCATAAACACTGACCGCATCGTAAAGCAAAGCAACAGCCTGATAGCCTATAACGGTGAAAATGTCGTTAAAGTTACATTTAGCCGATTGGGTAAAAAAGGCGAAAACATAAGTCTGCTCATTGATTGCAGACACATAGAAGGGGGTGAACTTATGAACGAATTGGAGAAAGATAAATACGGCGTTATTGAGAATGAGGATGTTCTTACAGATGCTGAAAAAGAGGAGCTTGAAAAAGAATTGCACAGCGGTAATGATGCCGAACATGTTTGAAATTTTAAAATTAGCCATAAAAATGGATTGTGAGCGATTTTAGCTACTTGCGCATAACTTTATACCAAAAGGCTGAAAAAAACGCTCAAAAATAAAATATCGAGCCATGAGGGCTATGTTTCGAACTGTGCAATAGGTTGAATTTTTGATAACCGGGAGTTGATAAAAATGCCGTATATGCCTCAGTATGTTAAAGACCAGCGTAAAACACTCGTTGAAGAAATTGTCAAAGATATGCAGGACGGCAAGGTTTTTATGTGGGATAAAGGCTTTACATCCTCGCAGGCTGTAAATGCCGTAACCAACAAACCTTACCGTGGTGGCAATGTAATCCGTCTTGGGTATTCAGCATACAAAAACGGGTTTAAAGACCGTCGCTGGATGACGTTTAAACAAGCGCAGGATAAGGGTTATAAAATAAAAAAAGGTTCCAAAGGCACGTCCATTGAGTACTTTGATGTCAAAGAACTTGTGCCTGAACAGGTGGCATCCAAAACCAAAGACGGAAAAGAAGTCGAGTTGGAGCCACGTAATATTGCATTTGTTAAAACTTACGTTGTTTTTAACGGTGAGCAGATTGAAGGCTTGCCGCCTGATGATGAACTTAATAATAACAAAGACAAGCTGCGTAGTGACGATATGGAATTATTGCTGCAAAAATCCGAAGCTAAAATTTATTTTGACCAGATGAATCAAAATTTCTATTCGCAAACACTTGATGAAATTCATATTGTCCCTCGTGAGCGTTTTGATGACAATAGTCATTTTTATGGCACGGCAGCTCATGAAATCGTACATTCAACGGGACATAAGAACCGTCTTAACCGTGATATGGAAGGCAAATTCGGTAGTGAGAAATATGCCCGTGAAGAACTTGTTGCCGAACTTACAACGATGTATATGGCCGGAGAATACGGATTTTCCGTTGATGAAAAACACAGAGAAAATCACAAAGCCTATATAGTCAGCTGGAGCAAAGCGCTTAAAGAAAATCCTGATGAACTTTTCCGTGCTGCAAGACTTGCTGATAAAGCACTTGATTATATAAACACCAAAATGCTCGGGAAAAATCTTGAACAGGAACAAAAAAATGAGTTAAAGCCGGAAAAAAATCAAAATGCGGAAAAGGGCATGGAGCAGTTCGGAGAAACTGTAAAAGAGCAAACTGCCGATAAAGAAAAAACGGCCAAAAGCATTGAAAGCAATGTTAAAGAACAAGCTGTACAGGCAAAAGAGAGTAAACCGAAAACAAGAACACGCAGTAAATCCAAAGGCCGTGAAAAAAGTCTGGCGATGTGATTATGGACGAGTTTTTCGAGTACGATATAAGCAAATTTAATTTAAGCCTGGGTGCGGTTAAAGCTTATTTTAAAAATAACTATAACGTGTATTTTAATAAACGTACCTGCGCTTATGATATTTGGTGCAATGGTAGCTGTATAATTTCCAATCTGTCATATGAAGAAGTTCAATGGTATTTTGAAAAAATGGCGTCAGACCGCAAAAAACGGAAATACCGCGGGATGTGCCGCTGCCGTTCTGTTTACTGAAATATAAGACGTCTGAATTTGTTCGGGCGTCTTATATAAAAAGTATGTTTACATATATGTCATATAAGAAATATCTTACATATAATTCATATAAGTCATATATGAAAAATATGTAAACATATCTTACATATGGACTTAAAAGGGTGACAAAATTTATTCTGGTTAGGAGTGATTATAGTGAGCAAAAATTCAGAACGTATTTGTATTTGTTTCCGGCCTGTTGAATTGGAAGTTTTCAATGAGTTATGTATAAAAAAAGGGTATTTTCGGAGTACTTTTATCAGGGAAATGGTGATGTTTTGTGTAGATAATGATTTCAGTCCCATTGATTTATGGAAAATGTTCAGAGAGTATAATGACTTACGAAAATATGCAGCTGATAATAAGGGGAAGGATATAGATGGTAAAAAAGCATTACATAAAAGCATGGATTAAGCCTCGTGAATTAAAACTTGCTGATGAACTTTGCTTAAAGAAAGGGTATAAGCGAAGTACCTTAATTCGTGAAATAATAATGTTTTGCGTCTTTCATAATTTAAGCCCTGATGAAATAAGGGATGTAATGAAAGATTATAATAATTTGCGCGAACAGGTAAAAAATAAAACCGCGCCAATTAAGTCAGCAATAGAGTGGTGGAAATGATGAAAATGAAAACAACGAAGTTAATAACTTTTAGTAAAGGCTTGGCATGGATTAATTTGATGATGGCTTTTTATTTCACTCTTATGTGTGCGCTTTTGGGGGCAGTATCTTTTTTCGGTATATTTGAATATAAACTGTTTTATATCAATGAATCTGACTCTGCTCCGCATGGCGTGTATATGGCAAGGTTTAACATACAGAGTGAAGATGGCAGTGGCGCAAGGATGAAACTATTGGTACCGGATTTTTATTATCTTGTTTCATTGCCGGTAGATGTACCGGTATTGGATAAAAAGGCCGGGTTTAATCTCATAAAGGTGTGCCGTGGATTGCCGGGCACATCATATATTGTTACGGATACTGAACTCGTGATGGACGGCGAACATTATCCAATCAGTAATAAAACCGGTCTGCCGCATGTTAAACCCGGTAAGTATATTGTGCCGAAAGATACGGTTCTGTTTTTGAATGACCCTGATATATCTTTTGACAGCCGTTATCTGGGACCTATTAACAGACAGTATGTGAAAAAGGCTTTATATTATATCGGGCCTACTGAAAAATATATATTTTGGGCTAAATGCTATGCCGTATCGTTGGTTATAAGCTTGTATGTTTATCTTTCGGCAGATAGTTTGAAAAGTTTTGTCTTGCGGCGCAAAAACAATTAATATTCTGTAAGTCAGATATGTGAACTATGTGAGATATGGAAACTATAAAACATTAGTAAACTATGAGAACTATGAAACATAAGTAGAATATGAAAACATAGGTTACACATAAAACTATGGAAAGTATGTAATATAAACTAATGCATATATATTGGAAGTAAAATGAAAAACGGAGGTCTGAAAATGAAAGTTATATCGGTTGTAAATGTAAAAGGCGGAGCAGGTAAAACAACGATTGCTACAAATGTTGGAACGGCTCTTGCCGCAGAAGGGAAAAAAGTAATGCTTGTTGATACGGACAACAAACAGGAATCAGCACTGGCCTTTTCTCAAATTCGTAACGCCAATGATGACTTGGCACAGGTTTCAACAATTTATATGCCGGCGCCGCTCCTTTTGAAGAATATTCAAAACTATGATAATTTTGATTATATTATTATTGATGCCGGAGCAGGCGATAATGAACTGATGCGAGCTGCCGTATTGCTTTCAAAATATGGTATGCTTCTTATGCCGGTCCGTTATGGCGCGTATGACTTATGGGCAACAGAAGTAACGCTGGAAGTATTAAGAGATTTAAGGGCAATGCTGCCGGGTTATGAAAAAAATTATATGCTGCTTAATAAGGTTATGACCAATAAAAAAATGAAAATAATAAATGCAGCTGCTCCAACTTTACAAGAGTATTGCGAAAAATATGATGTTAAAATTTTAAAATCGCAGCTTGGGGATAGGATTGCTTTTAATGAGTCAAGTTATTACGGAATGAATGTTATTGAATATGCTAAAGAAGAAAAAAATTCAATTAAAGCCGCTGCGGAACTGCGTGCTTTGGTTGAAGAAATTAAAGAAATTTTAAGTGACGGTGATAACTGATGAAAAATATTCCAATGCGACCGAAAATGACAAAAGAAGAAACGGAATTAATGCAGGAACAATTCATGCGCGGTGAAAGCCTGCCTGCAAAACCACAGGGAAATAAAACGGTGAAAGCGCAAAATACGCCCGGTAAAAATAATGTGAAAATGTATAATCTTGCTTTGCCGATAGATGTTCATGCCAAAGCAAAAATGTTTGCTCTTATGGAAGGTCAAAGTTTGGCGGAATATATTATAAATGCGGTAAGAAATGCTAACGATAAAGCAGCAGCTAAATATAGCGGATAAAAAGGCAGCCCCGAAGCGTTAAGCTTCGAGGCTGTTTACCTTAACAATATCAAGTTTCCATAAACCATTTTCCTTCTTCGTCAAAAAGGCGTATTTCTTTATTTCGAATACGGCAAATATAGCGTATTCCAACACCACCGCATTTTGTTGCTGCCGCCCGGCGTATATCTAAAATTTTATCTATGTTGAATTTACGTCCATCATCCCAGACAATGGTTTTGGGCATGGCTCGGCCGTCTTTTTTATGTTCAACAATAATATCAAGTTCTATTTTTGGCATTCTAACAGCTCCTTTAACGGAAATAAGAAACAGGGTGAATTGTATGTTCGTCTTTGATATTGGTTTCAGTAAGTTCTTTATCAAGCAGACAGGAGGCACGAAAAACTGCCTGATGCCCATAACGCCTGCGCAGCTCGTCGATAGTTTTACCAAGCCGGTCTTTGCGTTCCGTTTGGTCATTATCGAAAAGTGATAACTGAAAGCCGTTATCGGCTGTTACAAGGTCTATTCCGCGTAAGCCCATGCTGCGTATGTGTTTTCCGGTATAAAAATCATAATGGCGGAATAATAACTGCATGGCCGCATTTAATAAATCGTCGGAAGCTGATGTAGGCTGTATGAGTTGCATTTGCCGTGTTACAGTATATAAAGTATTGTCACGTATACTTATTTCAACACCGCAGCATTTTAACATATTTTCGCGCAGTCTTGCAGCAACAGATTCCGCAAGACAGATAAATAAAAGCCTGGCATCCAGGTCATTGGTGAGGTCACGCGGCGCGGTAATGCTGTTTCCAATACTTTTAATTACAGCGCGTTCATCAATATGCCGAACGGGAGATTCGTCAAGACCTTTGGCAAAGGATGAAAGAGTGAGTCCCCATTTGCCAAGGAACATCTGAAGCAACAGAGGGTCACTATTGGCAAGGTCGCCAATGGTTACAATACCTCTGGATAAAAGTTTACGTGTGGTTGCTCTGCCAACATACAGAAGGTCTGATACCGGCAGCGGCCAAACAATGTCCCGGTAATTATCTTTTGTAATAACAGTAATAGCATCAGGCTTCTGATAATCGGAACCGAGTTTAGCAAAAATTTTGTTCCAGGATAGTCCAATGCTTACCGTCACACCGAGTTCATCTTTCACTCGTTGGCGTATTTCTTCGGCAATATCATATGCACTTGAAAACAGTCCTAATGAGCCTGTTATGTCAGCCCAGTTTTCATCAAGTCCGAAGGCTTCTACCCGGTCAGTATAATTATATAAAATGTTGCGTGCAAGACGGGAAAAACGCAAGTATTTGCTATAATCGGGCGGAACACAAACGAGGTTAGGTGCTTTATTTTTTGCTTGCCAAATTGCTTCACCTGTAGTTACACCCATCTTTTTTGCAATCATGTTTTTGGCCAGTACGATTCCGTGTCTGTTTTCCACATCTCCTGTGACTGCAACCGGCTTGTTGCGTATTTCCGGGCGGTACAAACATTCCACGGAAGCATAAAAGTTGTTCATATCTACGTGAAGAATAGAGCGCATCATAATATCACCATCAATTAAGCGAACGAAAATTTAAAATAACGAACAAATATTCGCAAAATAATTATAACACTGTTATTCGTATTATTCAATACGATAATTTTGAAAAATCAAAAACGATTTCGTTATACATGTTATAATTTGATATTGGAAAGATTATTAAAATTTTGAGGTGGATATTATGAAGAATAGAATAATATCTTGTTTAGCGCTTTTATCTTTTTGTGTTGTTATTTTTACGCCTTTAATTGCTTCGGCCACAGACAGTGGGGTAGGAATAAGCAAGTATGAATTACGCAGACAAGCAGATGAAAAGAAATATGCTGAAAGCAGAAAAAGGCTGGAAGAATTTAATAAAAGGCGTGATGCTGTAATGAAACAAAACGCAGCACGGCAAGCTATAAAAAAACAAAAATCAGCAATAACAAAGCAAAAAGTAAAAGCATATTTTCAAGGGCATCCGTTTAGAGTTTATAGGTTTGTAAAAAAGCATCGTTACGATGAACGTGTAGAGAAATTTTATCGTTCTTATCGTTTCCGGAGATTGGAAGTAATGTTTTACAAAAAATGGATGGATATACTTGGAATAGAAAAATTTAATGAAATGGTAAAAAATAAAGAGTTAGTAGAAGATAATACTGTGCTTGTGAATGCTGAAGGTAAAATAGTGGGATTGGCAGATGATACACTGGAAGAAGGTACGGTAGCAGTTGACCAGGATGGAAATACCATTCCGATTGTGTCAAGTGCTGAAGGGGCGTATAATCCGGTTTTTCAATTTATGTACAATGGTAAAATTTATGACCACGGGTATTATCGTGGTACTGTAAATGATGTATTAAGAATTATGCCATCATCAAAATGGATTGACTATATTGGTACTGATGAATTTGCACAAAAAATTGATAATAATGAAATTAAATTGGATGGTACGGGATTTTATGATGATGAAGGAAGAATAATTGCGATAAGCGATTTATCTCTTGATGAATTGCAACCGGTTTTTGATGAATTTAACCGTGCTATACCTAATGTTGCAACGTACCAAGTAGATGACCCTGTTGAAACTTACGGCTATTTTCATTGGCGTAAATGGAAATGCAAACATGGCTTTTATATGTGGATAAACAAGGGAATAGTGCATGTATTGGAATCAAAAAATTTAATTGCAAAGGTAGGACCTGAATATTTTGCCAAAGCGATGCGTTCAGACTTGTTGCATAGAATTGATGAAGGTGATATTTTAGCTGATTTAGATGGCAGAATATTAGCAATACATAACAACCAATTACCCAAAAATGCAATAGTAGTGGATGAAAACGGAAAGAGAATACAGGTGGTTCACGATGGTGAAACCTATCAAGCAGATACATTAGCTTCATAAAATTTAATAAATATTTGACGCGGTATATATTGTGATATATACTTATGTAAAAGAGGTTGTGTATTAAAGCGTTTGTTTTTTGGAATGGGGGTTGATAATTATGGAAACTGCTAAGATTTTTGAAAATGGGCGCAGTCAGGCTGTACGCTTACCAAAAAAATTTCGGCTGCCGGGAAATGAAGTTGTAATACAGCGTTTAGGGCATGCAATTATGCTTGTTCCCAAAGAAGATATATGGGAAACCTTTATGAATGGAATAAACGAGTTTACGGATGATTTTATGAATAAAGGCAGAGAAGCAGAGATTGCAACGGTAAGAGAAGCATTATGAAATATATGCTTGATACCAATATCTGTATTTATGCCATTAAGCATAAGCCGGAACGTGTTTTGCAGACATTAAAAGAAAAATTGGATGAAGGGCTTTGTATTTCATCCATTACATTGGCTGAACTTGCTCATGGCGTGGAAAAAAGTGCCAGCCGTGATAAAAACGCAGCGGCATTATTAAAATTTTTAACGGTTTTAACGGTTCTTCCGTTTGATGATTTAGCAGCTGCGGAATATGGCAAAATATGTGCTTATTTACAACGTCTGGGTACGCCGATAGGTACTATGGATATGCTGATTGCTGCACATGCCAAGACTGAAAATTTAATTTTGGTTACGAATAATACGCGTGAATTTATCAGAGTTCCGGATTTACAACTTGAAAATTGGGCAGACTAAAAGAAGGCGGGTAAGATTCGCCTTCTTTTATTTTTTTTACAGGCTCCAGCCTTGCGATAATTTACGTTCTGCCTCTTGTAATTTATCATGTGAAGAAACTCGTTCTTCTTCCCAATGTGCATCTATGCGCATGTTTTTATCTTCCGTGATTTTTTCGGCAAGTTCAGTTAGCTTACGTTCAATTGCAGCTCCGCAAGCAGGGTATATATCACCTTTGGTTGCTTGCTTTTTGAGAGTGTCATTTTGCGCGTAAACAGATATTTTACCGGTTATTTCAGCAGTTTTAATTATTTCTTTGTTTTCCTCATTTTTAACTGAAGTTATTGTGTAGACGGGCACTTTACCGCGGTTAATATCATCATTAAGTTTAACCGCAAGAGCGGTTCCGTCTTTATTTTTTTGTAAAATATAATAAGTATCTTTACCGGCCGTAAGTTTATCAAGTTCAGTAAGAGGAACGGTGCCGAGAATTTTTGAATATGTTTGCAGCGTAGGCGGTATTTTAGATGCGAAAATAACGGTTTTAGCATCTAAATTATTAAGTTCTTCTGTTACTTCATTATAACGCTCTGCTTGTTTTTTCTTAACCACATACCGGTTGTAAATTTTTTTTGCTTCCTGTTGCGCAAGCTTGTTATTCTCTTTTATTTCGTTGATGTATTCTTTAACAAGTGCGGATTTTTCAGGAGTATTTAACCGGCCTTTGAATACGGCAATTTTACTGCCGAGTTCAGAGCGCTTTGTGAGAAGTGTTTTAACCTTTTCTTTGGCTGCATAAAATTTTTCTTTTTCAGCTTGCCACTCAGCAACCGAAGAAATATCACCTTGTAAATTATGTGCGCGTGCCTGGGCAGTATCGCGTGCAAGTTCTGCTTCCTTCAGTTCTTTTAAAACTGTGCTGTAATCTATGCGCAGATTGCGGTATAATTTACCGTCATCACCAAGTGCGTCATAGGCAGCTGTTTGCTCTATATAAGCGTCTTTTACAACGTTCTTTTTAATTTTGTCATATTCATCAAGCAGGGCCCGGCTTTCGGAAACGGCTGTTTCAGTAAGTTCGGTAAGGCGCTTGCTTAAATCGCCTGCGGTAACAGCGTAAGAAAATTCTTCGGCAGCTTCACTAATATCTTTGCCTGTCTGCATTTCAGCAAAGTGTTTTTCGCGTTCACGCTGAATCTGTTTGCCTATCTTCCGCAGAAGAAAATCTTTGGCAAAGGCAAGAATTTTTTTATCCTGCTCAGTTGCATTATCGTTCAGTTCTTCATCAAAATTATAGCTTGCATCTTCGGGGCAGTTTTCAAGCTGTTCTATTTTTTCACGGATTTTTTCCATGGTTATTGGGTTACGGTAAGCGTTCCCAAGATGGGGAGCAGGTTCGCGGTCAAAATATTCGGCTTCTTCAAATTTGCCGAGTGCCACTAATTCTTCTTTTTGGGCAAGTAATGTCCGTTCATCAACAGATGCATCAATGCCGCGTTCAGCAAATTTTGCGTTGACAATATCTGCCCACATTGTGCGCAGTTCATAAGTTTTCTGTTTGGAAATAAATTCAAGGGAAGTACGAAGGCCACCTGTAAGTTCACCGTTTCTGTTTTCGGCGTATTTGGCAAAATAGGTATCCGGAGGCAAAGCACGTTCCGGTTCAATGATTTTTTCGTTAAACATCAGGTGGCAGTGGATATTACGGTGTTCGTCATCAAAAGCAGCAGGTTTATCATGAATGGCAAAAGTATAAGCGTGGTTAGCTCCGATGCCGCTTTGTTCTATAAAGGTTTGGACCATGGCAATGTTATCTTCAAGCGACAGTTCTTCCTGCAATGAAAATTTAAACTCTCTGTAAGCCCTATAATTTGCTGGTTTGTATTCTTCGCAGGCTTTCCAGAAAGCGTCAGCATTGCCTTGCGACCACGCCGGCAGATTGCCGGAAGCCTTAAATACAAGGTCTTCCTCACGGCCGCGGATATTTGCGTATTCATTTTCACGGCAGATATAAGCGTGATGCAGTGAGCTTGCTATTTTTTTGCCGCTTTTGCCGGTGGGCTGAGGTTTGTTTTCAAAGTAATAATGTGCCATAGTCTTTTTTCCAATCTGATGTTTTTATTTAACCGGCCTTGTGCCGGTTTTTTTATTTGCCGCGAAGCGGGCAAATTATCTGTGCCGTCAGGCATCCGGCAAAGCCGGTTCGGTCAAGCGCCGGGCTTGCGCATAACAATCACGGAGAGATTGTTGTAAATGCGCATTACGGTTTTTTCCTCCTGCTTTATCAGGAGTTTATATTTTGATTTTAGCAAAAACGATATAAAAATACAATATATCAATAAAATAAAATAATAAAACCCTATAATTATAATAAAAATGTATTTACAAATATAGCGAAAAAGTATATTATAATCTTGAAATAAATAAAAGGAGCGTTGGTCCATGGAATTTGATGAACAAAAGAAATTTTTCCCCAAAGGAAAGGCGACAGGTGTTTTTGACAAAAAGGCTGCCGGCATTTTTCAAAATGACCTGAATAATCTTGCTTATGATAAACACAAAGCGCAGCAACGTAATGTGCTGCTCCTTATAACTTTGGCGGTCTGTATTGTCTGCATGGTTTATGTTACTGTTTTTGCAAATTACAAAACATATGTAGTGCGTGTAGATAATGCAACGGGGCAGGTTGAAGTCGGTAACAGGCTTGTTACCACAAATTACACGCCGCAGGAAGCGGAAATCAAACATTTTTTAAGCAGGTTCGTTTCCAATATCCGTACTATTCCGCTTGACCCCGTGCTTTACAAAAATAACTGGAATACGGCACAGCATTTTCTGACGCCGCAGGCGGCACAAAAGCTTAATAATATGATTGCATCGGAAAATCAGTTGGCAAGACTCGGACGAAGCACAACGCAGGTAAGCATTCGTTCCATACAGTTGCAGCCGGGTACGAACAGAACGTATCAGGTTCGCTGGAGCGAGGATGAATATAGTATCAGCGGCAGTGCTACCGGAAAGAAAGATTATTATGTGGCATTGTTTACCGTGATTGTAAATCCGCCCACTAAAGAGCAGGAGCTTTTAATTAATCCGCTCGGTTTAAGAATTGCGGACTTAAATTACAGCCGCGAAAATCAGGAGGGCTGATAAAAATGAAAAAGATTGTTGCTTTAACAGCCTTACTCGCCGCAATACAAATAAGCTGCTATGCGGAAAGCCCGAAAGCGGTTTATACACTGCCTGATGCTTTAACAATCGGTAGTGTATATAACTTTGAATATAAACCTGAGAGCCTTTATGAAATTAACTGCAAAGCCGGGTACATTACGGATATTGCTTTAAAACCCGGTGAAGCGGTGGTTCACATTGCGGCCGGCGATACTTTGCAGTGGATGGTGGACCGTTCTACGGTAGGCAATGTTACGCATATTTATGTAAAGCCAAAAGTCGAGTCAGCACGTACCAATATGATTATTAATACTCAGCTGCATAGTTACCGCTTAGTGCTTAATGCTACGGATACTTATACACCGATGGTAACATGGCAGTTTACGGATGAAGATGCTGCTGAACAGGCGGCAATAGAGCGCTCGGAAGAAATAAGAAAATCTTTTCAAAATAGAAGCACGGACGGCAAGCATGGTGTTCAACTGAATTTCGCTTACAAACTTAAAAAGAAGAAAAACGTTGATGAAAGCATTTATCCAAAGACTGTTTTTGATGACGGCATCCGTACTTATATCGTAATTCCGAAAAACAACCGTTACGATTTGCCGGTTTTATACAATGTTGAGCATGACGGTAAATTAACGCTTGTAAATTACAGGGTAAAAGGGTCAATGATGATTGCTGACCGCTGCTTTAAACATGCGCGGTTGAGTTTCGGGGCGGACAGCAGCGTTGATATTGTACCGCAGGAGGATTAACAGATGAAAGACTGGCTTGAAAAATTAAAGTTTAAATTGGGTATTGCCAAAGAAGAAAGTGATGAAACCGAAGATAATGTTTTTACGGAGAAAAGCAATATTGAAACGCCTGACGAAGATGCGCCGGAAGATGAAGCAAAAACATTAAAAGGCAGCCTCATAAAAATTCTGGCAGGCGGCATTATCGTGGTAGGCGTGGCTTCTGTTTTCAGTAACTTTATGACAACTCCTGCGGAAAAAAAGACTGAACAGGCTGATTTATCAACTATCAATACCCGCGCCAACAATCCTGCGGCTGCATTGCCTGATAGCTATGCTGAAATAGCAAAATATGAACAGCAGAAGAAAGATTTGGAAAAAGTACCTAAGAAAAAATCAGAACAACCAAAGGTTGAACGTGAAAATGTTGCTCCGGCCCGCTATCAGCAGCCTGTAAATGTGCAGAGGCAGTATTCAGGTGGCAGGCAAAACGATAGTGTTGCGGAAAGAGCAGCCAAAGAAGCGGCAGCTATTCTTGCAAGCCCTATTTTGTTTGATATAGGTCAGCAGACCGCAAATGCTGCCGAACAGAGTGCTTTCGGCAGTTCAGCGCCTGTTTTTATGCAGAATAACAGCAGGCAGACAGGCTACACATTAAGTGCCGGAACGGTTATACCTGCAACAATGCTTACCGGTATAACAAGCGATTCACCAGGCGGTGATGTTGTGGCACAGGTACGCCAGGATGTTTATGACAGCCTTACAGGCAAATATCTATTGATACCGCAGGGTACGCGCCTTATCGGCACATCGGGAACAGCCGGCAGCAGAGGTAATAAACGGCTCGGTGTTATTTTCAAACGCCTTATTTTCCCTAATGGTACATCCGTAAATTTACCTGACCAACAGGGTATAGATGGTGCCGGTTATCCCGGATTACAAGATAAGTATGATGACCATAGCAGTACTCTTTACCGCAGCGCGTTTTTAGCTGCAATATTTGCGGCAGCGGCACAGTCAGCAACGGGAGATTCCAACGGCTATGATAACCGAAGCCCCGGTGAAGAAGCCGTTGCAGGTTCGGTTGCAAGCATTCTTGATACAGCGCAGACGATTGTAGAGCGTGATGCCAATATAGCACCGACCATAACAATTTCTCCGGGCTATCAGTTCAGTGTATTTATTAACCAGGATTTTGCCCTTGGAGAGTATCTTTATGAATAAACTGTTTGCTGTTTTATTCGCTTTTTTCCCAACGATTTGGGGGTTAAGCGCGGCAACGCAAAAAGTTGCCCGGTCATGTAATTATGACCCGGTTTTGGGTACTCCGCTGTTTTCCGTTGCAAGCGGTCCGTTTTATTCCCCGCATAAGTATATCGTCTGGTATATAGAGTTAAAAAAATATATACCGCATATCATAAGCAGTGGCACGCCGTATGTATTCGGAGGCATTGTTGTTACTGCGTTTATACTTTATTTCCTGGCACCGAAAAAAAGACCTGACAGTCATGGCAGCGCACGCTGGGCAGAGTATAAAGACATACTGAAAATGGATTTAATCAGCGGCAGCGGTGTTGTTGTCGGATTATATGATTCAGGTATGAAAAAAGCTTTTACAAATATTTTGCGCAGTTTGGAAAACATAAAAAAAGAAAAGTATGCCTATGCGGAAATGGATTTTGATGCAAAGCGCGGCAAAAAGCTGGATGCGTTGCGTGAAAAAATTCAAAAGTTGCAATATAAGCTTGATAATACAAATCCCGGAAGTGAAGCTTTTGAAAATCTTTCCAAACAGCTTGCCAAAACCGTTAAAACGATTGAAAACATGCCAGGTTACAGCCCGGCCGGCACGTTTAAAGATAAACTTACCGTTTACCCATGGGTAATGTTATATGACTTGTTTTTTAAATTTTATGTTACGCTTGGGCACTTTTATTTGCGCGATAACAGTAATAAGCATCTTGCCGTTATTGCGCCAACACGAAGCGGCAAAGGCGTTGGCCTTATCGTGCCAACGCTTTTGGGCGGCTGGAAAGAAAGCGTTATTGTAAATGACATAAAATCGGAAAACTGGGGTATTACGGCAGGTTACCGTAAGACAAGAATGGGCCATACGGTTATTAAGTTTGAGCCTACAGCGACAGACGGCAGTACGGCTCGCTGGAACCCGCTGGATGAAATTCCGGTAGGCACGCCGGACGAAGTTTCAGCTGCGCAAAACCTTGCTGCAATCATTGCGGATTATGAAGGCAAAGGTAAGCCTGACCACTGGACTGCCAATGCAGCCAACGTCATTATGGCGGTGCTGCTTCATTTAAAATACGCACATTACGCTGACCCTGTAAAATATCCGAATCCTCCTAATTTATATTCGGTAGCGGCTTTTATGAAAGCAAACACTGATATTCAAGATAATAAGGCGACAGCAAAAGGGTTTCTGGATACGCTTAAAGACCTGATTAATTTCCAGGAAGAAGATGTGAAGCGCAGTACCGAAATTTTTGAGCATGTGCCGGAAGGCGGCATAAAAATCCGTGAATGGAATGGTGCAAAGGGCTGTTACGAACAGCGGCTTTTTACGCCTGAAGATTTACGACATACCTATCCCGATGCACAAAGCCTGCGTGTTTTTCCAAATGTTCATCCTATTATTTACCAGGCATTTACGGAAATATGTTCCAAAGCAGAAAACGAAGGAGCAAGTATAATTTCAACGGCAAACACTGCCCTGAAAGAATATCTTGACCCTATTCTCGCACAGAATACCGCGGTAAGTGATTTTTGCGTGGATGACTTAATGAATTACAAAAAACCGGTATCACTGTATCTGGTAACGCCACCTTCTGATTTATTGCGTCTTGCACCCATATTCAGATTGTTTTTTGAAATGATGGTGCGCCATCATGCAAAGTCTATCGGTACTTATATTAACGGCCAGGCTAAAACGTCATATAAACATAAATGCTTGTTTTTAATGGACGAGTTTTCGTCCCTGGGTAATCTGCAAAGTTTTGCGGCGACGCTTTCATATATTGCTGGTTACGGTATGAAAGTATTTCTGATTAACCAGGGGCTGCCGCAGATAAACGGAATTTACGGCAAAGATAACCAAATACTGATGAACTGCCATTTGCAAATATTTTACGCGCCAAATGATAACGATACGGCAAAATACGCAGAGCAGCTCATGGGTAATGAAACCATTATTACGGAAAGCACATCCGACAGTGGCGGCTTTATTCCGAAAAAAACATACAGCCATAGTGAGCAGGCCCGCGCGCTTATGAACAGTGATGAAATTAAGCGCCTTGGTGAAAGGGAGATTATTTCGGCATCCGGTTTTCCGCCGGTACTTTTAGATAAGGTTAAATATTATGAGAACGATTATTTCCGTAAACGTCTTATAGCTGCTCCGATTGCCAGTGACATAATACGTAATAATTCATACCCGCTACGGGATGAATTATTGCGTAAAAATGCCGAAACCGGTTATGCGGACAGTGAATTTGAATTTGTTTACAAAGAAAAGGAGTGAGAGTCTGAATGAGCAGGAGTACGGTTAGTACTTTGAAGCTGCGTCAGCTTACAAAACGCAGACAGAAACTTAAAGATGAATATGAAAACGCGCAGCGCAGGTTACAGGAAGAAATAAGGCAGCTGGAACTGCAAAGTGAAGCTGAAGAACAGAAATTCTTTTACAAAGCCATTAAAAAAATAGGCTTTGCACCGGAGGACAGAGCAGTTTTAATCGGCGGCCTGATTGTTATTAAGGAAAAAGTTACAGAGGGTAACGCCGAAGCCATTAATGACTATATTTCAAAATATAACGATTTTATCTCGAATCCGAGAAATGGAATTAAAGACGAACTGCATGAAGATAATGCTGTAACAGACGGTATACCGGAGGCTGAAGATGGAGAACAGGAACCTTGATGTGCTTTTGGGGACAGAGGTGGTGGAGCTTCTTCACAGGCCGGATATTACCGAGATATATGTAAATGATGATGGTTATATTTGGTACAACAGCCATGAAGAAGGTAAGGTGAAATCCGATATTATTCTGCCGCCCGAAAACGTGCAGGCGGTAATAGAACTTGCCGCAGGGCAGGACGGTAAAATCGTCAACGAGGATATTCCGTCTTTATCTACGGAAATTCGCGGATATGGCTGCCGTTTTCAGGGCGAGATACCGCCTATTGTTCGCAATCCGCAGTTTAATATCCGAAAAAAGGCAACCAGAATTTTCACACTTGATGATTATGTCAATAACGGTACTCTTTCGGCAAAGTATGCTGATTATCTGAAAAAAGCGATTGCCGACAGGAAAAACATACTTGTTGTTGGTGGCACAGGTACAGGTAAAACCACGTTTTTGAATGCCGTTCTTGACAGCATAGCAAAAATTTCTCCTTATCACAGGATTATTTCACTGGAAGATTTGCCTGAACTTCAATGCCCGGCAGATGATTACAGTCCGATGTTCACAAAACAGGATACCGGTTCCGGCGGCATAAAGTACAATATGACGCGTCTGCTTGCAGACTGTATGCGGCGCAGCCCTGACAGGATTGTTGTTGGCGAAGTGCGTGACGGCGCGGCATATACAATGCTGAAAGCCTGGAACACGGGCCATGAAGGCGGCGCCTGCACAGTACATGCCAACAGTGCTGAGCAGGGGCTGACACGTATCAAGTCGCTGGCTCAGGAAGACCCTGACGCCGCTGGCGACATAAAAGAACTTATCGGTGAAGCCATAGATATTGTTGTTTCCATTGTTCATGTTGATTTAGGCGGTGGGCGTAAAGGCCGCCGTATAAACGATGTTATTGAGGTCAACGGTTACGACGGTATTAAAGATAAATATATTATTAAACACATTTAATCTAAAACGGAGGTAATCAGAAATGTTTAAAATCCTTCAGGAGAAAAAGAAAAAAATTACTGCATTAGCCGGAATGTATATGCTGCAAAGCAGCGTCGCACTCGCAAGCAGTATTTCAGATGCCGGACTTGGCAGTGCAGCGGATGTAGATTGGCCGTGGACAAGTTTTTTCAATGCCCTGGCTGAAGAATTAACCGGCCCGCTACCAATGGCATTGGGTATTTGCGGAATCGCAGGCGCGGCTATTTCCATGTTCGCCGGCAATCACGGCGGCGGTACGCAGAGGTTTATCCTGCTTATCCTTGTTGTTTCAATCTGTCTTTTCGCTCCTAATTTCATGGCAATTATCCGCGACAGCGGCGCAGGCCTTACGATTTGAGGCGGAATTATGAACAATGAAGTACAAGGCTATGAAGTGCCGATACACAGGGCACTTACGCAGCCTATTTATTGGATGGGCGTGCCCCGTGGAGTACTGTTTCTTGAAGTTATAGGAGCGCTTCTGGGTGGTCTTATTTTTAAGACGTTTATGGTTGTGGTGATTGCTTTCTTTGCTCATATGATTTTCCGCTATCTCGGAACTCAGGACCCGGATTTTTTGGGTGTGTTTTTCAGGGCAAGCAAGCATAAGTTATATTATTACCGCTGACAGGAGCAGAGAGAATGTTTAATTTCTTTAAATCAACCAAAACAAAAGAAAAAAAGCCGCCGTTTTCACAGCGGGTTGGAGCTTTTGATGAAAAACCGCGCTTTGAATATTTGCTGCCATGGGCTTATGTAAGTGCTCAAACCGGGGTAGTGTACGGCAAAGATAACAGTTTGATGGCTGTATTTACATTTCGTGGCCCTGATATGGCGTCCAGTACGCCGGAAGAACTTGTGCAGTACAATGCAGCTTTAAATAATGTTTTTAAAGCGCTTCCGACAGGATATGTACTCTATTTTGAAGCGCAGCGCCACTTTTCGGATGCTTATGAAGCATCCGAAATAGATGTGCCGCTTGTCCAGGTAATGGAAAATGAGCGCAGAGATTATTACAAAAGCCAGCAGCATTTTGAAAGCACGTATTATTTTATTGTCTATTATGAACCTCCGCAGCTTTTGAAAAGAAAGCTCACGGATGCGTTTATCAAAGATGCGAAAAATAAGGGAGAAAATTCCGAACAGGATTTGCGTTTGGTAGAAGAAACAACTGAAAAATTCATTAATAACGTAAATTTGATTGGTTCTATGTTAAGCCATTTGTTCCCGGATATTAAAGCGCTTGACGCTGATGAAACGCTTACTTATCTGCACAGTACCGTTTCCAACAGGCGCGTGGAAGTAAAAAACAATCCATTGCGTTATATTTGCGATTATATTTTTGATGAAAGCGGCTTTACGGCAGGCAGAGAACCCAAACTTGGTGACAAGCATATGCGTGTCATTACGATTTTGAATTTTCCGCCAATGTCCAGCCCCGGAGTTTTTGATGCGCTTAATAATCTGAATATGGAATACCGCTGGGTATCACGATTTATCTGTATGTCGCAGCAAGATGCAAAAAAAGAGCTTAAAAATTATAAAACGTTATGGTCACAACAGGTATTAAACCCACTGGCCATCGCACGTAAAGCTGTTACGAAGGAAGCTCCTACGGAAAATGACAGTGATGAAGCGGCAATCATCAATAAAGATGATTTGACGGTGGCACTGGCGGAGTTAAGTGAAGATTTGGTTGCCTACGGATATTATACAATGACTGTTATTGTTAAAGATGATGACGCCAAAAAGTGTAATGAAAAAGCCAATCAGATACTTGATGTTATTAATTCCATGGGATACACGGGTTATATCGAAAAGGATAACAGTACAGAAGCCTGGTGGGGGTCACTGCCCGGTTGTTATCGCGCGAATATTCGAAGGCCGATTATAAACAGCTTAAATTTTTGTCACCTTGCCCCGATTACGGCAACGTGGTCCGGAGACAAAAGGAATGAATATTTAAAGGGGCCTGTGCTGCTCTATACCGATACTGACGGCAATTCTGCTTTCAGGCTGAGCTTGCATGTAGGAGATGTAGGGCACACGATGATTTGCGGACCGAGCGGCAGCGGTAAGTCCGTATTACTTAACACCATAGAAGCGCATTTCTTAAAATATCCGGGCAGCAGGGTATTTATCTTTGATAAAGCGGCATCAAGCCGCGCCCTGACACTTGGCGTAGGCGGCAATTTTTACAATCTTGCTGCCGAAAGCAGCGAACTTTCATTTCAACCGCTTGCGGCAATAAATGATGATAATGAAATACGCTGGGCAAGGGAATGGATTTTATCTTACCTTGCACAACGCAATATAACGGTAACTCCGGCTTATGACAATTTTGTTTGGAAAGCGCTCAACTCACTTAAGACCATGCCGCGAAGGCAACGCACCATTTCAACTTTCTGCGAACTTGTCCAAAACAGGGAAATAAGGGTTGCGCTTCAACCACTAACAGTTAAAGGCAGTTACGGCAAACTGTTTGATAACTCAAATGACGTTTACGGTAGCGGCCGTTGGCAGGTTTTTGAAATGGAAACATTAATGGCGACACCCGCAATTGTTCCGCCGACACTTGATTATTTGTTCCATCGCATCGAAGGAAGCCTAAAAGAAGCATCAGGGCCTGCCATTATAGTACTTGATGAATGCTGGCTATTTTTCGATAATCCTGTTTTTAAGGATAAATTACGTGAGTATTTCAAGGATATGCGCAAGAAAAATACCAGTATAATCTTTGCAACGCAGAATCTTGCTGATGTGGCCAATAAACCTGAACTTTTAACAACGGTTATGGAAAACTGCCCGAACAGGATATTTCTGCCTAACGTAAACGCTGCTAATAAACAAAACAGCGAACTGTACAGGCTGTTCGGCTGTAACGATACACAAATACGCATTATTGCCGATATGATGCCTAAAAGTGATTATTATTACAGCAGCCAGAAAGGAAACAGGGTTTTCCGTCTTGCGCTTAGACCTGCGGAAATACCATTTGTTACTGCAACAAGTAAATCTGACCAGTTAGCCATGGACAAACTGCTTGCAGAATATTCCCAAGAAAATTTCGTGGAAGAATGGTTGAAACATAAGGGCTACGGGAAAGAATGGGACGAAATTAGATGGCTTTGGTTTAGAGAGGTTCTTAGTTTAAAAGATTGTGGAAAGGAAATAAAACAATGAGTTTATTAAAAAAATTAAGAAATAAAAAACTTCAAAAAGCAGTTTTGGCAAGTGTTATGGTTTTATCATTGGGTTTTTGGGGGAATGGTAAAGTTTTTGCTTATCAGGCTGGCACAGGAGCACAAGCATTGAACGGGAGTACTGCCGTAGGTGATAATGCAAAATCTTATATGGAGGGTGTTGCAGTAGGTACTGATTCAGAGGCAGGTCTTCATGGTGTTGCAATTGGAGATAGTTCTTTGGCTGATTTTAATGCAGTTTCTATAGGTATAAATAGTAAAACAAAAGAACATGCTGTTGCTATTGGTCGTGAGGCTGACGCTGGAATTGAGTCGGTTGCTATTGGTTATAATGCTATAGCGGCAAATTTTTATAGTACTGCAATAGGTTATTCAGCTAATGCGGGTGTAAGAAATACTGTTGCAGTAGGTCGAAACTCAAGTGTTATAGGTGAGTATTCGGTTGGTTTAGGAGTTTTTACTAATGTAACTGGTCAACATGCTGTTAGTATTGGAGACCATTCTAAAGCTGATGAAGATTATACTGTTTCATTTGGCAGTAATGATATTGATGAAGGGTTTACTCGTAGACTTATCAATGTATCGGCGGGAATTAACCAAACCGACGCTGCTAACGTATCGCAGCTTATTTCAAGCGGAAGTTATGACAATGATACGAAAAAGCTCACTCTATCTTCTAACAGCGGCAATGATGTAATTGTTGATTTATCTGCTTTATCCGGTGATAATCCTGATGTCGATGAGCCTGTTGATTTATCTAAAAATGATAAAACAGCAAGGGTAGTTGATGGATTGAACACTAAAGTAGTTGCTAATAAAGTAACTGAAGATAAGGAAAATAATTTGGAAATAACAGAGTATCAAGTAAATGTAGAAGGTAATGGTGCTGCTGAAGAAGGCAATACTGGATTAATTAGTGGTGATACTTTATATAACGAACTTAAAGATAAAGCTGACATTACTTATATTGACGCTGAACTTGCCAATAAAGCAGATACTGACCTTGGCAATATAACGGATGACGGCAAAGGCGTTATAGGAAATATCGCAGAAGAAGCTTTAGCAGATGACCTTAATGCCAAAGCCAATGCCGATGCATCCAATGTAGCAGACCATACGGCAGAATGGGGCGCAGCTATTGGTACCGGTGTTGTAGAAGAAGGTAATGGCGAGTTGGTAACAGGCGGCACTGTATATAACGCCGTTAAGGGTAAAGCAGATATTACCTATGTTGACAACGAGCTTTTAACTAAAGCCGATGTTGACCTCAGTAATATTACTGAAGGCGGGCAGACTGTTATTCAAAACATTGCGAAAGGCAGCGTTAAGCTGGAGGACGGAACCAATACCACGGTGAGCAGCACCGAAAATGCCGATGGTTCTATTAGTTATCAGGTAAATGTTGAAGGCAATGGCAAAGCAGAAGCAGGCAATACAGGACTTATTAATGGCGATACGCTTTATAACACTGTTAATGAAATCAATGAAAATATTACCAATGTTACCGAAGGAATTAATACCGAACTTGACGGTAAAGCAAATGCTGATGCCTCCAATGTAGCGGACCATACCGCAGAGTGGGGCGAAGCCATTGGTACCGGCGCAGTCGAGGACGGCAACGGTGAGCTGGTGACTGGCGATACCGTTTATGAAGCTGTAAAAGATAAGGCGGACAAGGATTATGTGGATGAGCAGCTTTCCGGCAAAGCAGACGCTGACCTCGGCAACCTTACCGATGAAGGCAAAGACGTTATTAAAGATATAGCCAAAGATACCGTCAAGGTTGAGGACGGTTTAAATACTACCGTTTCTTCCACTGAAAATGCCGATGGTTCTATCAGCTATCAGGTAAATGTTGAAGGCAATGGCAAAGCAGAAGCAGGCAATACAGGACTTATTAATGGCGATACGCTTTATAACACTGTTAATGAAATCAATGAAAATATTACCAATGTTACCGAAGGTATTAATGCCGAACTTGACGGTAAAGCAAATGCCGACGCATCGAATGTAGCAGACCATACGGCAGAATGGGGCGCAGCTATTGGTACCGGCGTTGTAGAAAAAGGCAACGGTGAACTGGTAACAGGTGGTACGGTGTATGATGCTGTAAAAGATAAGGTTGATTCGGATTTGGGTAATCTTACAGATGACGGAAAAAATGTAATCGGTGATATTGCAAAAGATGCTTTACAGGACGATTTGGACGGTAAAGCAAACATTGACGCATCTAATATAGAAACAGATAAATGGGCTGACAAGCTCGGTACCGGTACTATTTCTGCTGGTGACAATAATCTTGTAACAGGTAATACAGTTTATGATGCTATTAAGGACTTGGGTTCTAACAGCCTTGTTACATCGGATGGCAATACTATTTCCGTTGGTAAAAATGATTCTGCAACCGTTATTGATGTTTCAAAACATAACTCTGACGGCAGTACGGAAAACCGTGTAATTACCGGGATTGAAACAGACGCGAGTGATATGTCCTCTGCGGCTAATGTTGGTTATGTAAATAACAGCGTGAGCCAAATGGCAAATGAATTTAATCGCGGATTATCAGAACTTGATAGCCGTATGAAAAAAGGTGTAGCCGGTGCAGCTGCTCTTGCGGCACTTAATCCTCTTGACTATGACCCGGAAAACAAACTTAATTTTGCTGCCGGTGTAGGTTCTTATAAAGGCGAAAGTGCAGCAGCGCTCGGTATGTTCTACCGTCCGAATGAGAATATTATGTTTTCGCTTGGCGGAGCATTTGGTAATGGTGAAAATATGTGGAATGCCGGTATTACTTTTAATCTTGACAAACCCAACGCATCTACTTCCAAAGCGGCAATGGCACGCGCTATTAAGACAATGGCAGCTAACAATGAGGCTCTTGAAGCTAAAGCAGCTGAGCAGGATGAAAAAATTGAACTTTTGACAGCACAAGTTGAAGCATTGATGGCAGCACAGAAGAAATAACTAAATTTAATATAAGCAGCCGGTTCTCCGGCTGCTTATATTAAATCAAAAAATCCGATATTTTCCATATACTTATATGTAATGTATGTTTTCATAGTCTACATATATTACATATAAATATATGAAATGTATGTAATGTATGCTTACATAATTCTCGTATTAATATTATGAAGCCGAAAAGGAGTTGGTCGCATGAATGCTAAAAAATTTATGGTTACTGCTGCTGTAGCAGGATTGGTCTTTGGCGCAGGCTATGCAACAACACGGGCAGCAATACCGGTTATAGATAGCCAGAACATTGCTCAACAATTAAAAACGTATACCGAAACAGCAAAGCTTGTATCACGGACGGCGGAGCAGATAACGCTACAGGCGAAAGAACTGGCGTCCTTGCCAACATCGACATTGCGGCAATATACCAATAGTATAAATAACAGTATCAGAAGCATAAATAATACATTAAACAGCACAATCGTGTTTTCCGAAAATGCTACCGAAAATACTATAAGGCAGTATTGGGAAAATAAATTTCCGGTACTTAATAACAGTGATGACTGGGTAATAAGCGAGCGTAATCATTTATCAATAATTACAAATTTACAGGAAACACAATCAGAGGATAACAAACAGTCACTTGTCGCTTATCAGGAACTGATGCGTGAACTGGATGATAATCAGGCAATTCTCGATGACTTATTGGAACAAAATCAAAATATTGAAGGTAATAAACAGGGGCAGCAGTTGAGCAACCAGATTGCCGGAGTAACAGCAAATATAAAAAGAATTGAGCTTGCGCTTCGGGCTCTTGACCATAAACAAAAAATAGAAGCTGACCAGGCTGAACTTACGGTACGCAAAAATGATTTGATACTCGCGCAACAGCGTGCTGATGCGGAAGCCGCAGCTATAGACGCGCTTGATACAACCACTAAAACGGCGGCAATGGATGACCCATGGAGTCGTTACGGTGCTACGTCAATAAACTGGTGAGGTAAATGATATGGGCATAGATTTTGCGGATGGTAATTTTTTAAACGCTCTTTTGGAGTTTTTTGAACGTAACAGCATAATGGGGTTTCTGGCACTTGTTCCACATGCAAGAGAACTTCTGACTGTGCTTGGCATTATAGATATTTGCGTAACCTGGACACTTTATGACGGTTATTTCCGAATGTCCGAGATGATAAGTAAGGTAATTAAAATAGGCTTTTTCGTATTTCTCCTTGCTTATTTTCCTGATATTAACTCTGCACTTTTACGCTCGTTCCAAATTGCAGGCCTCACAGCGGCCGGTATGCCAATTAGTGCGGATATGCTCGGACCAAGTAATATTTTGAATTTGGGATTTGAAGCTTGTAATGAATTATTTCAAGCGTTTCAAAAAATAAGTATTATGTCTGATGGTGGCTTAGGTAAACTCTTTATGTACCTTATTGCCATGTTTTTCACTATTGCGGCGTTCTTTTTTATGGCTTTCCAGATTTTACTTACTAAAATCGAATTTAATATTTTTGCCAGCCTTGGTGTTATTCTTTTGCCGTTTGGTGTATTACGCCATACTTCGTTTTTATTTCAGCGTACAGTTTCGGCAGTGTTCGGCTTTGGCGTAAAGCTAATGGTGATGTATTTCATGGTTGGATTGACTTTGAGTTATATGGGAACACTTTCGTTATCATCTGAAGCGGAATTTTCTGAATTGTTGAAGCAGTCTTTGGCGATGTTTACGCTCGGCCTTCTGGTATGGAAAATACCTGCACTTGCTGCCAATATCATGAGTGGTACGCCTACGCTGGAAGCCGGAAATGTATTAAGTTCAGCAGCAGGTGGTTTCAGCGGTGCTCTTGCAGGTACTATAGCAGGTACGGCCGCAGCAAGCTCAATGGCCGGTACCGCAAGCGGTTTATCCAAAACATATGCTGCATCTCGTGCGGGTGGCGCAAGTGTGGGGGGAGCACTTGGAAGTACGGCAGCTTACGCAGCCGGTCAATATTTTGCCAATCGTACTCGCGTTGGACGTAATTTTGCAACCAACCGTGATTTTTACAATTCAGGGACAGGCGGTGCTGATGCGCCACGTTGGTTCAGAAATTTTGAAACAAAGAATTTTTCAGATAAATAGCCATGGTTAAACAATTTATCATCTTAATTTTTTTAATATTTATACCGGTAAGTGCTGTTGCAGCGCCGCTGATACCGGGCGGTATTGTTACAAGCCCGTTTGCGGAAGGCAATCATTTTGGGCATACACATGCAGGCGTTGATGTTGCGCTTGGCAGCGGGACACCAATTCTTGCCCCTTCCGGTGGATATGTTACGCATGGTAGCGGAAATGGCTATATTTATTGGGTACAGATTGATACAGCAGAAGGTATTACGTATTTTGTAGGTGATTGCCGCGAAGATACTCTTGATTGTCCAACCGGCTATGTGCCGGAGGGAACCGTTATAGGCATCTCCGGAGGTGATGCCTATAACGGACCACTGGGTTTTTCAACGGGTCCTCATGCACATATAGAGGTTTTTGACGGTACGGGTTATGCGACCGGTGCTCAACTTGACCCGGTACCTTATCTTTCCGCTATTGGTGTTGATTTATCCGGCAACCTCTTTCCGACAGGTGATGGTAATACCGGCATTGGTGGTTCAGCAATGGGCAGCGATAATGTATCTTTGCCATGGGGTGTCGAGTCTATGTATGAAATAGGCAGTAATGTAAATAAAGATATTGAATATTACAGTGAAGCAGCAAGTAAAGCATTCGGTTATTTACAGCCGATAATGATAGGATTACTTACAGTATTAGCCATTATTGATTTGACACTGCCGCTTATTATTTCCGGATTTGCTTTTTCGCAAGCGGTTCTTATGCGTAAGGTATTGAAATACGGTTTTATATTTTTCATATTTTTTAACTGGCAGGTAATAATAAACGATATTTTTCTTGGAATGGTAAGTTCCGTTTCCGGAACATATACCGGTGATTTAGCTACAATAGAGCAAAATATATCACAGCCACAGCTTTTAATACAAAAATGCGTTTTTATGCTTACGCCGGCTTTAAATAAAATTGCAAGTTATAAATCTTTGGATTTTGTAATGAATTTGCAGTATATTTTACCGATTTTTATTTTATCCTGGGTTACAATAGTAATTTACATTTTGCTGGCCTTGCGCATTGCACTTATTTATGTTGATTTTTACGTTACTGCGGCATTAAATGTTGTTACTTTACCGTTTGCGCAGCAAGCATTTTTTAAATTCATGCCTGAAGGAACGATAGGGCATATGTTTGCTGTTACCATAGAGTTACTTGTCACGTCGATTATGGTATGGATGGCTGTAATGGTAGTACAGGATGCTGCTCCCGGTAATTTGTTCGCATTGACGGATGCGGCAGGTCATGTCAAATATCTTGACGGTGAAATTGTTACCAAATTTATGCATCTTTGCATTGCACTTTTAAGCCTGGCCTTTTTGACAGGCACTGTACCTGCAAAAATCGCCGCTTTGCTTGGCGGTAAATTTGAAATCGGATGAAGGGGCGAAGCAGATGAAAATAAGAAGGAAAACAACAATATTGATTATTGCATGTCTGTTTTTAAGCCTGCCGGCTGCATCTGCCAAATGGCGTCCTATTAAGCCCGGTGACCATGTTTTTGATGCCAAACGTTTTGCGGACAGTGTGCGTGAAACAGCGGAAATGATTGAAAATGTTAAAAACAGTCTGGAAAAACTTAAAAATCAGGGTATTTTCAATACAGGCACAAATTTAAGCCGTGTTATGGACCGATATAATGAAGCGGCTCACAGTGCAAACGATTTGATTAATGGAGTGTCTATTATAAATATCAGTAAAAATTATGACGATTATGAAACGTATAAATCACAAAATATTACAGAAGCAATGGAAGACTACGGCGAATACGAAATTGAAATTTTAAATGAAGCGCAGCAGCGTAAGCAGGAGCTGATGTTTACGGAAGCTGAACTCGCAGTAAATAGCGTTAAAAGAAACGAGGCAGTTCAGGATATGATAGCTGAATCTAATGAAGGTAATTTGACTGAACGGCAAAAAAACAACGCGGCAGCAATTTTGAAGACTGCAAATGATATTGATATGGTACGTGCACAAGCTACTGAAGTAGCAGATAACCTGCAAAGTATGGAAGAAGCGTATGCGCTTAGCCGTATGGAACAGGAAAAAGCCAAAGCAGGAGCTTTTTACAGTTATGACCCATATAATCCCACTGAGTTTGACGAAGTTGTTCATCCATCTACATCTGAAAACTTTGGTTTTAAAAAGTTTTGAAAATAAAAAGACCCGGTATTTATCTAAATACCGGGTCAATAAAGTATTTATTATTTTTTGTCTGCCGGTGCATCAGCAAAGCCGAAGCTATTGAAACTTTCTTTGTGATAAAATCCCATGTCATCGGCATCATAAAGCGCTTGCAATCGTTTTTGTTCTTCTTCTTTAAACTTCTGCATATCACCGTCTTTTTCCTTGGTGTAAACTTCCTTGCCGATTAACAGCGTGCCGTCTTTTTCAACATAGGTAACGGTCATCATGCCCATCATGCCGTCAATAACAAGGCGGTTATCACCATCAGCTTTTGCGGAAATTTGCGCAGGCTTTCTTGTTTCCCAGACAAACGTAGCGTCGAAAATAGGAAGGAAGCCTTTACTGCCAATTTTATTTTTCTTAAGGCTGTAGGAGTTTTGAACTTCAGTTAATAAGTATGAATCGCCATTTTTTTCAATTTTTAATTGTTTGTAATAATTACCGCCAAATTTAACACCCATATTTCTTTGTTGGGTAACCCAGTTACCTTCAAATTTATCTCCGCCACCACAGCCGGAGATAACCAGCATTGCGATGAGCATTACAGAAGCGGTTAAGATTTTAAAGAATTTATTCATTATTGGTTCCTCCTTCTAAACTGTTGATGTACATATCAACAAAATTACTGATGAATTTAATTTGTTTACTGTTTAGGCTTTCTAGTGAAGCAACTATTTTCATAATTTCGATATTGTTGCTTACATAATCAGCAATATTTTCTTGTTGGACGCCGTTTAAAAACCAATTCATATCATATCCCATTGAGGATATTTTTTGAATTATAGCCAACGTTGGAGCTGTTAAATTTCTTTCAATGCTGCTGATTTTTTCTTGATGCGTGTTAAAAAGCTTGGCAAATTCTTCCTGGTTTAAACCAAGAGAAGTGCGTATTACTTTTAAACGATAGCCCATAGTTTCATTATTATTTACAGGTACTATTTTCTTTGACATTATCATCACCTTACAAAATATTATAAATTTTGCGTAAATATATTGAATTTAAAATAATTATACCATAATAACTCGAAAAAAGATATAAAAATAGTATAAATATAAAAAAATTATATAGATTTTTGAAAAGGAGAGATAAAAATGCAATTATATATAGCTGAAAAGCCTGATATGGCCAAAGCTATAGCCGGTTATTTATGGCCGGACGGAAACTATAACAAAAATAAAGGTTACTATGAGAAAAATGGGGTGGAAGTAACATGGGCTTTCGGTCATATTTTATCGCCGGCAAATCCTGAAGCTTATGATGACAAATATAAACATTGGCAAAGTTATCCCGTTTTTCCGGAGCGCTGGAAATATACTGTACCATTATCCAAAAAAGAGCAGCTGGATATTATCCGCAGCCGTTTAAAAGTTGCCGACGAGGTTATTCATGCCGGTGACCCTGATAGAGAAGGTCAATTATTAATTGATGAAATTTTGTACTTTGCTGGGTTTAAAGGCAAGGTAAAACGTTTGCTTTTAAATGCAAAAGATGATACAAGTCTAAAACGAGCTTTTGAAAATATTCAGGAAAACCAAAAATTTAAAACGCTTTATGAGGCAGGACTTGCCAGGCAAAAAGCTGACTGGCTTGTGGGGATGAATCTGACCCGGTGTTATACGGTGCAGCTGGCAAAATTCAAATATAATACTACCTTGCGTATCGGCAGAGTTAAAACTCCTACACTTGCGTTAGTGGTAAACCGCGAATTGGAGATTAAGAATTTTGTCAAACACAGTTATTATGATTTAAAGGCTTTTTGGACAAAAGACGGTGTAACATTTGGGGCAAAGCTTGTTACACCTGAACGTATAAAGCAAGATGAAAATGGTCATGCTCTTGATAAAGCAGTTGTGTATGCAATAGCTGCCAAAATAAAGCCTGCATCTTGCCTGGTGACTATGGTTAAGCGGGAAAAAGGGCATGAAAATCCACCTTTGCCTTATTCTCTTGATACTTTACAGGTTGAGGCGAATAAGGCATATAAAATGAGTCCCAAAAAGGTACTTGAAACAGTACAGGAACTTTACGAAGCAAAATACGTAAGCTATCCGCGCAGTGATTGTAATTATATACCGGAAGCACAAAAATGTGATGCAGAAAAAATCATTTCGATGCTTAAACAGTACGGCATTAAGGAGGCAGCAAAAGCGGATATAACAGTAAAAGGTTTGTGTTGGAATGATAAAAAGATAACGGCGCATCATGCTATTATACCTACCGGAGTAATGCCTGAGAATTTAACTGATAACGCTGAAAAAATTTATAAGCTGATAGCCGAGCGTTATATAATGCAGTTTTTTGAACCTTGTGATTTTGAATTATTGAGTTATGAAATTAAGGCTGCTGATGAAGTGTTTAAAGGGAGCGGCCGATTAATAACAAAATACGGATTCAGAGGAATTACCGGTTTTACTAAGGAAGAAAAGCTTGATGATGCGGTGTCCTCGCTGCCTGAACTCAGGGAAGGTGAAATAATCGGTAAACCTAATGAAGTCGAAGTAAAAGAAGGAGAAACCAAACCTCCGAAACGTTTTACCGAAGGTACGCTTGTAAAGGCAATGACAAATATTTATAAATTTATGGAACCGGGTAATTTGCGTGAAAAGCTGAAGGCGACTAAAGGGATAGGAACACCTGCAACACGAGATACGATAATTGATGACCTTTTGGCGACAGAATTAAAAGGACACAGGGTGGAGCCTTTTTTAAAAAAAGTAAAAAATGAACTTGTACCGACTGAATTTGGCATGATGGTAATTGCAAATATCGATAAAACACTGACTAAGCCTGATTTTACTGCCGCATTGGAATATAAATTATCTGATATACAAAACGGTAACTATAAAATGTGCGATTTTATGAGCGATACGCGAAAAATGATTTTAGAGAACATTCAATATGCAGAAAATCATAAATTCCCGTTGGGCGTGCATGAAACGTTTATGTGTCCTGTATGTGAAAAGGGTGAATTGCTTCGAAGATATTCACCAAAGTCGAAAAAGGGATTTTTTATTTGCAGCAATGAGAATTGCATCAATGAGTTTACCGGTAAAAAATTTTTCTTTGAAGAAGAAAATGGGAAGCCGGTAATAAAAAAATGTCCGGAAGATGGCACTGTATTAAGGAAAATTCTTGGTAAGAATGGAGCATTTTGGATTTGCGATAAATGTAAAAAGACGTATAACGATAAAAATTAAGGAGTTGGTAAATGATGCCGGAAGAAAATCAATATTTTGGTGAACTTGTTGAAGCTACTCAAGAAATTTTGCCTACAAAAATCGCTTCTGAGAGCGTAAATACCGAGGACGCAATAGTTGATGTGGAAGATAAAGAAGAAACGTTTACAGAGGATGTATGTGTGTTAGAAGCCGAAACGTCAGAAAAAAACGAAATTTTACCTGACGAAAAGCAAAATGAGGTTATTTTGACGGTTTTAAAGGAATTAAAAGAAGAAAATAAAGAGTTATTGGCAGCTATAAAGGAAATTCAAAATGAAAAAATTGTATATGAAAATTATCAGCAAAATTTGAATGATTTTCATGATACTTTTGAGATGGTCAAGGAGCAGGCACCACAGTTAATTACACAGCTACGGTCAGAGTTAAAAGAAGGACCTGGCACAGATTATAGAAAAATAATTGAAGAAGCAGCTGCCAATTACAAAAATTTAAAAAAAGCTATTGCAAATGATATGAATAAAGCTATTGAAACGTGGAATAAAGTAAGGGGTGGTGAAAAAGAATATCAGAAATTAAAGCAACTTCTGATTATAATTGTTGTGTTGCAAATAGCAATTACAACAAGCCTGTTATGTAATTATTTCGTGGGAGCGTGAGTTTATGAGTGTATTAAAACTTTTGGTAACTACTTTATTTTCGCTAATGATAAGTAGCCAGGCTTTGGTATATGCCGCTGATAAAACTGTTTCGGTGAATAGTACAGATAATTTAAACTTCAATTATACGGTGCAAACAGAAAAAAGCAAATATTCGCCGCAGCATATTTTTGATGACGGGAATAAAACTTATGTCTTGTTGTCGGAAAAAGCTGAAGGCAAATATATTCGCATTTTTGCTAAGCGTAATGACGGTAATTATGATTTAATCAGGCCTGAACAGGATGATAAATTTTTGATTTTACCGGGTATTTATACAAATTTGCAATTACGTATTGATGAAGTGCTTGTAACTGTTTCGAGGAATTAGGCGTAGGTTAAAATGAATAAAATACTTTTTGAACAAAATTTAAGAGACAAACATTCGCGTAATATTGCCGAGTTGTTTAATACATTTGATATACAGGCTATTCCCGAAGATTTTATTAAGATTCTTGATGCTGGAAAAATTGAGTTTCTTTGTATTTCACAAAAGAGTAATACTATTGGTAAAGTAGCTGAAATATGTGTTGTTTTTCCAAAGTCTGAGGTTTACCGTAAAATTTATGTTATTTATGATTATGGCTATTGCTTGAAATATAAGGAAATACCTATTAATGAATTTAAAACATTGAAAGAAAGAAATACCGAAATTAAAAGGCTTTATAAAGAAGCCGGTTTAACGCAGTTATTCATTGGTCGTTTTTTTAAATTAAGTCAACCAGCTATATCAATAATTGTTAGGAAGGAGAGGATTTGAAATGAATAGTGTAATTTTATTGGGACGCTTAACAAAAGAGGCTGAGTTGCATTATACGCCTAATGGTAAGGCTGTTAGTCAGTTTACCATGGCCGTCCAACGTAATTATAAAAATAAAGAGGGAAATTACGATGCCGATTTTATTAATGTTGTTATGTGGGGTAAAAACGGGGAACTATTAAGTTCAACCGTTATGAAAGGGCAGAGAGTTTTAATACACGGTCAAATACAGGTGCGTAGCTATACCAATAAAGAGGGGAATAAACGTTGGATAACAGAAGTTATTGCAAACAAGTTTGATTATATTGAGAACAAACAGAAAGAAGAAGGTGATTTTGAAAAAGCGTTCGGGGAAAATAAAACTGTACCGATAAATTATGATGAGGAAATACCTTTTTAGAAGCCATTAGCTGATAAAAAATTGAAAAATAAAGAAAACAATCAAGGCGTGCCAAAAGGTACGCCTTGATTGTTTTCTTGGTATTGCGCAGGCCAACGTAAATAAAGTTTTTATAACATAGCGTACTGATTCAGTTGCTTACTATTAAAGCAGAACTAAACTGCCGGCAGGGATAAAGTTTCCACAAGACCAGTAAAAGTAAGACATACGCAAACGTAAATGTCTTGCGGGGGGGTAAAGACATGATAAAATAATGGTACTGATGAAATTTTATCAAAGAAAGGATTGGACTTATGAAAAAGAAACAAATGCTGGCAATGTTGGTAATGCTTAGTTTGTTGCAGGGCAGCGTGTATGCGGCGGAAATAAATAGTACGGTAACTTCATCGCAAAAGTGGAGTGAAGATGTTACCTTCAAAAATATTAGTAGTGTTGTTGAAATACCTGCTGATGGAACCATTACTCTTGATGCAGATGGACATAAAATGACATTTGACAGTTCATCTATAAGTTTGGGAAATAGCCAAACATTGAATATTGTTGCAGATGAAATTTTGTTTACAGGTTCCGGCAGCTATAATGGTGGCGTATTTATTAATAGCGGTACTAATAAGCCATCTTATATAAATTTTTCAGATAAAGTGACTTTTGATAAGTGGACAGGTGTAACTGTTAGTGCAGAAGCACAGGGTGATACAATTTTTATTTTTAATAAAGGATTGGAAATAAAAAATACTAACTTTAGTTCTCAATCTATGTTATTTAAGTTGCAACAAGCTTCTGCTTATACTACTGATTTTACTCTTTCTAATATTTCTTCAGAAAATCGTTCAAATGGTTCTGGAAATGCTATAGAAGTGTGGGGCGGCGGTTATTTAAATGTTAGTCAAAATGAAGGCGTAGGTACTGGAACGCTAACAATTAACGATTTTGCCGGAACACATGGTTTATATATTTATGGTGGTGCTGTTGAGGTTCAAAATCTTGTAATTGATAATATGTATCTCAAAAATGACAGTGATACAGCAGTACAAGGTATATATGCTTTGGGTAATTTGTATATAGCCGATTCAGGTGAAATTAAGAATATTGCGGGTAATGGAGTTACGGAAGGTTTGCAGGGGACGCTTATTTCCGATATCAATGACCTCACTATTACAAATATTACTTCAAAAGAGGACATTGCCCGTGGTATGAGGCTTTATGAACAGAGAGGTAATTCTTCATACGCTGATTTTGGAACATTAACTATTAAAGAAATCACAGGTGCAACTAAGGCAGAAGGTTTGGTTATAACTGCTGGAACTGGTCAAGATGGAGTATCTCCGATAACTATTGGTCAGTTAAACATAAATAATATCAAAGCTATAAATGAAAATGGTATTGAAAATGGTTTATCTGTGGCAACAAGTGCATTAAGCATAACTGGTAGTGCTAATATTACTACTGATGTAATTTCTAATACCTATGATGGTGCTTTTACTGCTGACCCGACTGTGCATAATGTAAACAGTGCTGCTATCCGCGTCATGGAAGGTGGCGAAGTTTATATGAATGGTGTTAATGGCAATAATGAAGGTACATATAATATCGACGGTACTATTGTTGTTGGCAACGGCAGTGCAACTGATGATCCGAATGTAGCAGCAGGCAAACTTACTATTGGCGGAAGCCAGACTGCTATTCGTGGTGATGTTTACGCAGGCAATGGTGGTGAAATTAATATTACCTTAAACGGTACTAACTCTATTCTCGAAGGTCAGGTAGATGATTACCATGAGATTACTAGTGAGAATCACCAAGTTTTCCATAATTCTGCATTTACAGATAATGACGGCAACGAACTCAAGGTAACTTCTGCCGGTAAAGCAACTTTAAACATCAATGATGGCGGACAATGGATTGCACGCGGTCAAAGCTTTGTAGATACCATAAGCCTTGATGGTGGTATTATCGACATGAGTAAGAACGAAAATTCGTCCGTTACGGTTGATAAACTTAGCAGTAACAATGGCGTATTAAAAATGAAACTTAATACAAATGACCGTACCCAAAGTGACATGCTTTATGTAACAGGCAGTATGTCAGGTAATTATCAGTTAATTATAGATGAAACGAATTTTGATGCATCTAAAACCGAAATAGACCCGCTGCGTTTTGCTACTGTAAAAGGTGATGTAGATATTAGTGGTATTAATGCCCGTTCTGTTGATGTAGGTTTCTTTGATACCGATTATAAAATTTTTACAGAAGATTTTGTTGTAGATGACGAAGATAACAAAGTTTATAATAACAGCGGCGTTGAAGGCGATGACGACCATGCAGCGGATTATAAACCTGGTAATGGCTTTGCTGAAACTACATTTAACAATGATGATACAAACCTTATGATTGGCGGTATTGAAAAACAAACCGTCAGCGACGCAGGTCAGACCATCATCAATATGAGCCGCGCTAACTATAGCAACGCTATCTACATGGACAGATTAAACAAACGCATGGGCGAAGCACGCTACATCAACCCCGAGGACGAACAGGGCATGTGGGTACGCCTGCGCCATGACAGAATCGGCAAAGAAGACGCCTTCCGCAGCCAGAACACCATGTATGAGCTTGGCTATGACGAAAAGCAGGAATGTGACAACGGTGAACGCCGCGTAGGCTTTGCCATTGACTACATGGACGGCAAAACCGAATACCGCAACGTAGCCGGTGACGGCGACATCAAACGCTACGGCTTGTGGCTGTACGACACATGGATGGGCGACAAAGGGCACTATGCGGACTACGTATTGAAATGGGGACACCTTGAAAACGACTTTGACATTTACAACAGCCGCGGCAAAGTAAACGGCGACTACAGCAACAACGTATTCAGCGTAAGCGCTGAATACGGCAAAAAGAACGACATGGGCAACGACTGGTACTTTGAGCCTCAGGCACAGTTACAGCTTGCGCGCGTAACCGGCGCGGACTATGTAACCAGCCAGAACACCAAAGTAAGCCTTGACGGCATTAACAGTTTAATAGGTCGCGCAGGTTTCCGCCTTGGTAAAGACATGGGCGAACACAGCACGGTATACGTAAAAGCAGACGTACTGCATGAATTTTTGGGCGACCAGACCATCAGCGCGCTGGACACTACGACCAACGGCACCTATCGCGAAACCTTTGAAAACAAAGGTACGTGGTATGATGTAGGCTTCGGCTTTGCAACGGCACTGGGCAAAGACAGCTATGCCTTTATGGATTTTGAAAAATCCTTCGGCAACGACAACGACGAAACCTACCAGATTAACGCCGGTGTACAGTGGACGTTTTAATTAAAAACAGCAGGGGGAGTTAACTCTCCCTGCTTAAAGCTGTGCAAAAATAAAATAAAATTAGGATATTAAAGGGGAGTTTATTTTGAATAAGAAGAAAATTTTAGCCACTTTGGTGATGTTGAGTTTATTGCAGGGAAGTGTATATGCAGCCGATTATAATAATCAACCTAATGTTACAGGTGATAACATTAAATATGGTGAAATGATAGTTGGTTCAAGGTCACCTCAAACGATTAATATTGGTAATTCTGATGGCAGTACTCAAAGTATTACAATCGGGAATGAAGGTATTGGTAGATATCAAGCTGCATTAGAGATTAATGATGCTTTTACTGTAGGAACTTCAGCACATGCTGTTACGTTGAATGCTGAAACCATCGATATAATAGCTGGTGATGGCAAAGGTGTTTCTATTGGTTCAAGTTATGAAAAGAATGGTTATAGTTCTTTAACAATAAAGGGCACAAATTTTAAGTATACCGGTAACGGATATGGTGGTATTACTACTGCGCATGGCAGCTTTATAGCCGGTGAAGAAAATAAATGGTTAAACGATTTTACTATTACTGGTGGTAATTTAAGTGTAGGTGTACAGCCTGCCTATGAAGTAGGCGCTTTTATTTATGCTAATACTATCAATATTGAAAATAGTGATAATGGTTATGGAAATGCATTCGATGGTGATGGATATAGTGAACTTATTGCCAATAGTATAAGTTTAAAAGGTAGTTATGATACAGCGTCATCTTCACATGGAGATTGTGGTGTTTTAAGTTTTGGTGCAGGCAGTGATAATAACTTTAAAGCAGATACAATCACAATAGAATCAACAAATATTAATGGAAAAGGGAATGAATATTTGTATGCTATTGAATCTAATTTAGGTTCTACAGATGATGCGTATAAATTGAATATAAATGCCGGTACGTTACTTGATATAAAAGGTAATGTTTTTCTTGACGGTAATGGTACGGCAACATTTACCGGTAATAAAATAAATATTACCGGTGCGATGAAGGGTATTGATGCAAGTTATAATCACCTTGGGAGTGGTATTTATTTAAATAATGCTTCAAAATTAGTAATTGGCACTGAAGCCGGTGAAACTAATAATCTTATTGTAACATCAGAAGGTTCTTACGGCATTTTGCTTGGCGATCCAACTGATGGTCAGAATAGAAGTGAAAACGGAATATTAGAAACTAATATAGAAAACGAATTTACTGTAACTGCTAAAAATGGAACAGGTATAGCAGCGCTTAGTGATGCTTCTAATGCTGACATTAATGCCGGGAGCATAAATATAACGGCAGGAAATGATGGTTTGCAGGCAGATATTGGCACGCTTGATATTACAGCGACGGGAAGTGACGGTATTATAATAAATGCAGGAGAAAAAGGCATTTATACTAACGGAAGTACAACTAAAAATTCTGATGAGCTTGCTGGGCATATCAATTTAAAGGCCGAAAGTGGCAATATTCAGGTATCATCTGATAGTTCAGTGGTTGAAGCGCTTACTAATAGTACAGTTAGTATGACTGCTTTTAATAACGATATTACTTTAGTATCAAATGGAAGTGCTGATACTGCTGCCGTATATGCTGAAGGGAATAGAGCTTATAATGGTTTAGCAGCATATCAACCTACTGTTGATTTAACAGCAGAAAATGGTACTGTTTCAATTTTAACAAACGGAAAAGGTGTATGGGCTTCTGGCAAAGGCAGTACTATCAATGTTACTGGTGCAGTAAATATTAATACCAATTATACTGGTGACAATAATATCAGCTTATTGGCAGATGATGAACGGCATGTTGCAATTTCTGCCGGTGGAATGAATTCCTCAGATAGCCTTTTATATAAAGCTTACGGCGAAGTAAATGTAAACCTTAAAGGTACGCAGGATAGCCAAATTATAGGTGATATTGTCGGCGCAAGGGACGGCGTTGTAAATGTTAACAGCGATGATTACAACGGCAGCCTTACTATTCAAGGCGATATTTTAGCAGGCAATGGTGGTACAAGAACAGATGATGAAGGCAATAATGTAACTGTTGGCGCTGTAAATCTTGATTTGGGTAAGAATGGTAGTTTTACAGGACGCGTAGATGATTATCAGGATGCTGGTTTAAAAAACAAAGTACCTTTTTTTGACCCTCATTTTTCAAATGATACTGTGAATAAAAATGGCTATGTAAATTTAAAAATGGGCAGCGGTTCTAAGTGGCAGGTAACCGGACAAAGCTGGGTAACTACGCTTGACGGCGAGAATAGTGTAATTGATTTAACAAACGCTAATAATACAACCAATGCAATTCATATAGGAACTCTTACCGGCAGCAATACTTTTAAAGTAAATTTAAATGCCGACAACCACGAATTAAGTGATATGATTTATGTTGGTACTGGTACAAAAGAAAAACAAATATTAGATATTGTTAATGGCGGCGATTTAGTAGACCAAATGGAAGTTAACGAACGTCTGCGTTTTGCCACCGTTGCCGAAGCAGGCGGCGGTTTTGGTAATAATTACACTGTTAAGGGTCGCGGCATAAGAAACGTAAATTTTGATATTGAATATAAAAAATATGCCGAAGATGCTGAACTGTATGAAGGAGAAAACGATTCTTACAACAATGCTGATTTTGGCGAAATAAAACCGGGTACGAAATATGTTGATAAAACTTATGGCACCGGTTCTAACAGCCATAATGTTTATCTTATTCGTACAGAAAACGATACCCCTGTTGTTAACCCTGACGAAGATTTAACCGACAGCGGTAAAACGGTTATCAACATGAGCCGCGCCAACTATAAAAACGCTATCTATATGGATAGATTGAATAAACGCCTTGGCGAAGCACGCTACATTAACAATGAAGAAGAACAGGGCATGTGGGTGCGCCTGCGCCATGACCGTATTGGGCAGAGCGGCGACTTCCGCAGCATGAATACCATGTATGAGCTTGGCTATGACGAAAAGCAGGAATGTGACAACGGTGAACGCCGCGTAGGTTTTGCTGTTGACTATATGCGCGGCAGCACAACTTACAGCGATATTTTAGGCAAAGGCGAAACCAAACGCTACGGCTTTTGGCTGTACGACACATGGATGGGCGACAAAGGTCATTATGCCGATTACGTCGCTAAATGGGGACACCTTTCCAACGATTTTGACATCCGCGACAAAGACAGCTTTGAACGTGTAACAGGCGACTATAGCAACAATGTATTCAGCGTAAGCGCAGAATACGGACGCAAAAAGGATATCGGCAACGATTGGTACATTGAGCCGCAGGCACAACTGCAATTAGCACGCGTAACGGGTGCGGAATATACCACAACCACGCAGGACACTAAAGTAAGTGTGGACGGCATTAACAGCTTAATTGGCCGTGCGGGCTTCCGCCTTGGGCGTGATGTTGACGAGCGCAGTACTGTTTACATTAAAGCAGACCTGCTGCATGAATTTTTAGGCGACCAGACGATAACGGCAACGGACGCAACCGGCAGCCTGCGCGAAACCTTTGAAAACAAAGGCACCTGGTATGACGTAGGCTTTGGCTTTGCCACGGCACTGGGTAAAAACAGCTATGCCTTTATGGATTTTGAAAAATCCTTCGGCAATGATAATGATGAAACTTATCAAATTAATGCTGGTGTACAATGGACATTTTAAATAATATAAAGGGGAGCATTTAGCTTCCCTTTATAAAAATGGCAGCAATAATATTAATTTATAAACAGACCGGAAGTGATGTAGATGGAAACAAAACCTTTTAATGAAGCAAGGTTTAAAGCTATTGCCGGTAATGCGGAGGCAGAATATTGCAATTATATGCCGCGCAGCAATATGGGCATGCGCAAGTGGGAGATTAAAGCGCGTTATGCAGATGGAAGCTGCAAAGTAGTTGTAATGCGTGACAGTGGGCTTAGCATAACAGGTGAGATTATTGCAGTGAACGATTATAAAACACGCAAAGAGCGCAACAGGGAAATTTACCGCCTGTACCATGAAGAAGGGTTGAGCCAGGTGTTTTTAGGAAATTTGTTTAATATCAGCCAGCCTTCGGTATCTTTAATTGTAAACGGCAAGAGTTTAAAGGAAAATAATAAATAAAATTTGTATGTTTAGAAAAAATGGTAGCATATGCTACCATTTTTTCATTTATAAAATACCCTTAAAAAAAGTATACTTTTTTATAAAGCATTGGTAAGCGACAAAAAACATTCCATAAAAGTCATTTGTTAATTTTTAAATATATACAGAAAGTGTGTATACTTTTATAGAGGCTTTTGGTATAATATAAGCATCTAAAATGCAGGTGGTGATATTTTGATACTCACAAATACAACTAATACAAAAAATTTTGCTTATATCCGCGTGAGCAGTAAAGACCAAAACCTGGCACGTCAAATTGACAGTTTAAGACCATACGTTGCTGATGAACGCGATATTTTTGCCGATAAAATTTCCGGCAAGGATTTTAACCGTCCGGCATTTCAGACTTTAAAAAATATAGTGCGGCCCGGTGACACGATATACATACATGAAATGGAAAGGTTGGGGCGCAACAAAGCAGAGATATTAGAAAATCTGCAATATTTTAAAAAGCATAATGTAATTATTAAAATTTTAAACATTCCAACAACACTGATAGATTTTGGACAGTATGACAGCAAGCTTCAGCGTATGCTTATGGAAATGATAAATAATATCCTCATTGAAGTATTTGCTACTCTTGCCGAAAAAGAACGTGATGACATCCGCAAACGTCAGCGTGAAGGCATAGATGCTGCCAACAGGCGAGGCGTCAAATTTGGGCGTCCACGCAAAGATTTACCGGCAAGTTGGGCTGATGACTATACTGCCTGGAAAGCAGGCGAAGTAACAGCGGTATCGTTATATAAAAAGTACGGCATGAGTTGCGCGGCATTTTATAATAAGGTTAAAGAATGGGAGCGGGAACATAATATTGAACATAAGTAAGGAAAAGAAGATAAAAATTAAGCCTGCCAAACGCGAAAGTTTTGAGACAACGCTGGAGCGTTATGGGCAGGGCAGATTGTTTAATTTAGAAAATATAAAAGTACAGGCAAAGAAAAAATAAGATGGCGCAAAATCAATGCGCCATCTTATTTTTAAGTGCATATATTTTATTTTAATTTCGCACGCCGCAAAATTACCTTTTTATTTGTTTCTTTCTCACATTCGGTTATAAATTCAGCAGGCTGCATATCCCTGTGTTCAATCCAGAATTTTGCAGTTGTCTGTTGTTCTATCCAGTCAAGAAATTCCATTGTAGTTTCATTTTCTTCAAATTCTAACATATACTTCCTTATTTGAATGTATAGTTTGTACCTGATATCGTCGCCCCAGGCAATTTGTTTTTCAGAGCCGGTTAATTTGGGTAATAATTGTGTTTCTTCAACTTCCCATTCCAAGGCAATTTCTTCGGGGCTCATGTTATCATGTTCTATCCAGAATTTAGCATCCGTCTGTTGTTGCGCCCATTTTAAAAATGCTGTTGTTTCTTCGCTATCTTCAAAATTTGCAACGTACTCTTTTATTTTAATATATAGTTTATGCCGAATATCATCTGCCCAGGCAACCTGTTTTTCAGAGCCGGTTAATTCCGGCATCTCCTGTGCAGCTTTAAAAATATCAAGCCTGTGTTCCAATTCTGGCTTATAGTATTTTTTAAAACGCATTTCCTGTTCCTCCTTAAATAAAATTATAATACAGGCACTTAATTATGAAAAGCATAATTAAGTGCCTGTATACAAAGTTTATGCAAAAAATAAAAAGGCCTTTTAAAGCCTTTTTATTTTATAGATATTCAAATTTTGTTTAATTATATGACTTCTTTGCCTGCGCTTTCAAGCGCATTTTTTCTTCACGCTCCAGGCGTGCTTTTTCTTTTATTCAGTTATATGCTTCCAGAATTTTTTCTAAAATTTCTTTTGCTTCTGCGTGGGGTTTAATATCCCAGCCACGGTCATAGCAGGCTAATATATTTTTATTGCTTTCTTGAATAAAGAGCTTGCTTATTTTTCCACCATTAATACCGTATTTACTGCCTTCATCAAATTTCTTGATAGTAAATTTAGCAATCTCAACATTGTTCTTAATTATTACACCATCTATCACATTGCCAAATTGTGGATTAATGCTATTTGTAACAAGTATTTTCATTATATCCCTCCATTCTTACTATTACGCAAAATGTATAACTTCCATAATCAATTCCATGGGTTCTTGAATTTTACTTAATTCAATTCTACTGTACAGGCCGGAGTCATCATCTTTAAACAGATTAAAATGATAGGCAGCATCAGCATAATTCTGATAATAATAAATTTCGTCCGGTTGTTCGTCTTTGCGTTTAAATGTTACAGCATACATTTTATATTCCTCTTTCTGTTTTTCCGGACTGCCGTAAAAACAGCAGTCCGGATATTTTTTTATTCTGCCTTATAAACTTTAAATTCGTGATTTTTCCAGTTATTCAAGGTAAGAGTATAGCCTCGTATATTATTGCCTTTGCCGGCCGCAAAATAAATGTTCTTGCCATCAATAACGGATACTTTAAATCTATTATAGCCGCCGTAATTAACTTCTGTAAACTCTATTTCATCACCAACTTTCAACGATTTTATCAGTGCCTTTTTGGCGTTTTTCTTGTAATGGCGTTCCATTACGGTTTTACGCCATTCGATTGCCCATTCATGGTCAGGGCAGGGAACGTCTTTTAAGATAATCAACGGGCAATCGAAGTAACCGGGGCACATATCCTCGCACATATCTTTATAACCCCATCTGTATTCGTCAAAATCAAGAAGTATTACTAAAATAACACGTTCCTGCTGTTTTGTTTCGATACTGGCATAATATACGTAACGGCTTGCTTCACCGTCCGTATCATCTTTTACAAGGCAGTCATGTAATATTGCATTACCGTTTTTATACCACCGGTTTACTTCATCAGCGATAATATTTCTTTTTTCTTTCATTGTTTTCGGTTTGTTAGTATAGCAAGTATAAGTCCAGCCCATTTTAAATATCTCCTTTCTTTCCCGGCAGGTTTTGCCCTGCCGGGTATTCATTTTTTAAGCAATTACTGCTTCATAGCTTGCAAAAGTGCCCCAGCCCAAGCTGATAATTTTCGGGTCTGCCGTAAGTTCAGCACCGAAACAGCTTTTATCTTCCAAAAGCTCGCCCGCAAATTTTAAAAGGTCCGTAACCTTTTTGCCTTTGCAGAAATTTCTTTTTGCGTCATCATAATAATCATCTGTATAACGCCCGGTGCAGGTTATTTCTTTAATCTGCCCGGCAAGGATAGCCTTTGCAATTTTGACGGCGGTCACTTTACCGGTAAAGGTCTGTTTTTTTACCTTTGCAAACGGGCTTGCCACGCGGTAGGCTTTTAATTCGCTTTCGTGATATTTCACGCCGATAATTTCAAGACGTTCACTGTTTTCAGCATAATTACCGGCACGGCAATAATTTACAAAATTAGCAAAAGCCAGGTCATCTAAAAAGTTTACAAGGCCGCTTATGCCATTATCAGCATTAGCAAATATAAAGCTGTATTTTTTGCAGGTCTTGCCTGCCTGCATTGCATTGGTTAAATCTACAACGGCAACGCTTTCACGGTAAATTCTTAACAGCGCATTAGCGTCCTTAATATAAACGGCGTGTTCATGCTGTACGCCTGCAAATTCTTTTAAAGTGTTTACTACCATAGTCATTTTAATTACCTCGCTTTCAGAAATAGGCTTTAATATCAAGCCCTGTATGGCGCTGATATTATATGCCGTGGGTTGGTAAGGGTTCTAAACCCTTGCGCCGTCCCCCTTCACCAGCGATTGTTTTTCAACCGCTTTTCGCAGGCCTTTTAAAGCAGCGAGCCAGCAAAAGCAAGGACGGCTTGGCCGCAAAGTTTATCCTTGCTGACAGCGAAAGGCAAGCTGCTAAAATGGCACGAAGAAAAGCGGTCAAAAACTTTAATTCAATTCCGCTGACTGCACGCCGCGTATTGGCAACCGCGGCAGGGCAATAAAAAAACAGCTTTACCAAGCGCATCTGTTCCGCGCAGGTAAAGCTGTTTACCATTTTCGTTTTTATATTTCATTTTAAATTATTATTAATTTTACTTTTCTTGCTTTTTCAGATATTTTTTTATAGAAGATTTTGATATAATAGGTTTATTCAAAACGAAACTATTATTATTGTATTAAAAATAAAGGAGTTTTAAAATGAATTTAATTTCGTTATTTTCTGGTTGCGGTGGAATGGATATTGGTTTTGAAGGTAATTTTACTTGCTTAAAAAAATCAATTAATACTAACATTCATCCGGATTGGGTAATAAACGATTTGGATAATTGGGTTAGAGTCGCTCCTACGAAATTCAATATTGTTTTTGCTAACGATATACGTCCCGATGCAAAGTCTGCTTGGGTATCGTATTTTAAAACCAACAACCCAAATGCTGATAAAATTTATCATTTAGATAGTATCGTTGATTTAGTTAAGAAAGCACGAGAAGGATTTGATATTTTTCCAAAAAATATTGATATAGTTACGGGTGGTTTTCCGTGTCAAGACTTTTCAATAGCAGGAAAAAGGTTAGGATTTAATTCTCAAAAGAGTCATTTAGGTAAAGCTCTTTCTGATGACGAACCTTCGATTGAAAATCGCGGACAATTATATATGTGGATGCGTGATGTAATTTCTTTGACCATGCCAAAACTTTTTATCGCTGAAAACGTTAAAGGCTTAACTAATCTTAATGATGTCAAAGAAGTAATAGAACATGATTTCTCAACGGCTGGTAATGGTGGTTATCTTGTTGTTCCAGCTCAAGTTTTATCCGCACCGGATTACGGAGTGCCACAATCACGCGAGCGCGTTATATTTTTCGGTTTTAGAAAAAACGCTTTAACGCCGGAAGCGTTAAATGCTCTTTCAATGCAAAATATACCGGATAAATTTAATCCTTATCCTGACAAAACGCACGGCGAAGGATTATTACCTATCGTAACTTGTCAAGACGCTTTAAATGATTTGCCAGAACCGGAGTTTTCTAAAGACTTATCGCAGCAAAAATATTCAAAAGCTAAATTTATGGGAGCACATTGCCAAGGACAAACGGAAATAAAATTAAATTCCGTTGGCCCCACTATTCGTTCAGAACATCATGGTAATATAGAATTTCGTCGATTAAGTGTCGAACACGGTGGTAAACATATAGATGAATTAAATTCCGGTCTAAAAGAACGTCGTTTATCAGTAAGAGAATGCGCGCGTATTCAGACTTTTCCTGATGATTATCAATTTATTATTCCTAAAACAGCAACTACTGCCGGAGTATCTTCAAGTGACGCTTATAAAATTATCGGTAATGCTGTTCCATGCGTATTGGCGTATAATATAGCTAAAAATATTGAAAGTAAATGGTCATTATATTTTAAAGAGGTTTAATAATTATGATTATATCTGAAAACGGCAAACCTGAACTTACAATTTTTCAAACAATGATGGCAAAAACTGATTTTTTACTTAATGATGATGCGGCAAAACGCGAGAATTATTATGAAAAAAGAAGTGGTAAACCTCTTGAAAATGACGTTTATTGGGCGGCTTGCGAAGCTGCTAAAGGAACACCTTTTGAGGGTAGTATTCAGTTAGTATCAGGTGCTTCTTTCCCGGACATAATTGCTCATAAATATTATGGTATTGAAGTAAAAAGTACAGAAAAAAATCATTGGACTTCGACAGGAAGCAGCATTTTAGAGTCTACAAGAAACGCTGACGTATCAAGAATATACTTAACTTTTGGTAAGTTAGGAAAACCGGTAAAGTTTTTATCAAGGCCCTATGAAGAATGTTTGTCTGGAATTGCCGTAACACATTATCCTCGTTATCTTATAGATATGCGCTTAAAAAAAGGTGATACAATTTTCGATAAAATGGGAATATCCTATGACGAGTTAAGGATAATGGATAATCCTGTGGCTCCCGTTTCAAAATATTATAAAAATCAATTAAAACCAGGTGAAACATTATGGTGGGCACAAAATGAAACGGAAAGTACAATTCCTCCGACAGTTAAATTATGGTCAGTTTTGCCTATGGACAAACAAAATGAATTTAGGGCGTTGGCATACGCTCTTTGCCCTGAAATTTTGGGTCCTGGCAGCAGCAAAAAATATAATCGTTTTGCTTTATGGCTTGTAATTAAACAAGGTATTGTTTGCACGAATATACGAGATATTTTTTCGGCCGGCGGGCAAGTAAATTTACGAACCAAAGAAGGTGTCAATTACAGAATGCCAGCCGCTTTCGGACGCATACACCGTTACCATGATTTAATCAAAAACACGATATATGACGCCGATGTAGAATTGTTAAAAGAATATTGGAATACTCCAAATATTAATAATGACAGATTATCTCAATGGATAGAGCTTGCCGCAAGCGCCGCCGCTTCACCATCTGTTAGCTATTCAACCGCTATAAACGTATTAAAAGCTATATTTTAATGTGGTAAATATACCGGGTGATTTTATGGGTAGATATACTGACGAGCAGACTCATAAAATTATGAGTAGTGTTCATTCTAAAGATACCAATATCGAATTAACTTTACGTAAAGCTTTATGGAAAAATGGTTTACGTTATAGAAAAAATTATAATAAATTACCAGGTAAACCTGATATAGTTTTTACAAAATACAAATTAGCTATTTTTTGTGATGCTGAATTTTGGCATGGTAAAAATTGGTGTGTTTTAAAAGAAAAACTCAAAAATGGTAAAAACTCTGAATTTTGGGTTAATAAAATAGAACGAAACATTAACCGTGATGCTGAAACCGATAAAAAATTAATATCAATGGGATGGACTGTACTCCGCTTTTGGGGAAATGATATTTTAAAAAATACTGATATGTGCGTTAAAACAGTTGAAGAAACTATTTTAGATATACAACTTGACCAAAATAAATATATATCATCTAAGAATAATTTAGATATAAAATATATTTAATAAATAGCTTTTTTACACTTGTTAAAGCCGGGTAATACCCGGATTTAACAATATTTATAGTTATATAAGCATTATTAAAAAGCAGTTTGATAACTCCATTTAGGAGTAATCAAACTGCTTACCTTTTGTCTTTTTTATCTTAACACCTTTCATATTTATTTTAAAATCACATCATATACAGCCCAATCATACCAGCCAATACGCAAATTTTTGCCGTTGCCACCAGTGCTGTAACACCAGAAGCCGGGTTCTGATTGCCAGCAGTCACACGCTATTTCAAGCAGGTTTTCTCTGCCGCGCCGTTTACCTTTGCGTATAATCGCTTCGACTTGACCGGCAAGGATAGCTTTTGCGAACACTCTGCTGCCTGGCTCGCCTATAAATAAGTTTTGCTCAACCGCTCTTTTAAATGGGCTGAAAACCTCTGCACCATTTTTTGAGCCTTTGGCACAATTATATTCGCCTGCCTGGCAGGCGAATATAAATTTTGAAAACGGCATATCGCCAAAACTATCAAATTCAATTTCTGAAAACGTAAACGTGCAGCAACGGATGCCTGGCCGCATGGCATTGGCAAGGTCGATAATTTCAACTTCGCCATTGCCAAAATGCACATTCACATTCTCTTTTTCAATGAATATATCATGCCATCCTTTATTGTAGTAATCTTTTAATTTACTTACAGGTTTTATGCTTTTTACAACTTTGCTCATTGCCATAATACGTACCTCGTTATTAGTGTTATTTTTATTATACACTAAAATAAATTTCCCTGCGCTTCTTCAAGAGCAAATTTTTCTTCAAGGTCTGCGGCACTATACCTTTTTAAAAAAGTATACGGTGCTTTGGCATCCAATCTTAAAAGTTCCTGCCAAAGTTCCGGAAATTCCATTCCTGTATCGCAAAATATAATTTCGTCAACAGTCACGCCACGCTCCAACAAAAGCAGGAGCATGGCCGTGCTGTCTTTACCGCCGCTAAATTGTATGACGTTTTTCATTTTTATACCTCATGCAATCGCAATAATGTTATCTGCTCCGCACGAGTAACATTCAGTAGTCCGTTTTCGTTTCCGGCATTATCTGAAACATTGTACCGGGATATAAATGCTTTCGTAATTTTTGCCCGGTTCGAGTTCGCCAATACCAATGTCGCAGGCATATACCGGGTTGATATGCTGATAAATTATTTTTTCCGCTTCTTCTTGCGTTTCGGCTATTACCACGCCTGCGCTAACGCCTGTTTTTTCGCCGGTGCGGTGATGTACGTGCCTAATGCTCCAATACCAAATTTTTTTATCCATTTTCATGCACTCCGTTCTGCTGTTTATTTCTTTATTTTAAATACAACGCCCGCCGTGGCAGGCGTTGTATTAATTACCTAACCTTTTATTTCAGATATTTTAAGGATTTATCTGCTGCGTAAAAGGATTGAAAAACGGCTTTGCGTTCTGCTGTTTCTTTTGCTTCGTCAACTTTTCGAGAAACAAAATCAGAAATTTCCATTGCAACTATCATAGCAATCACTAAACCTAAAACAAGCATTTCGTTTGCCCCCTTAATTAATATTTGCGAGGTAGCAAAAACTTGACTGCATATAATTTGTGCTGTATAATCTGTTTAGGGTTAGGGCTCTGATACCTTTTATCACCTTTGGGTATCAGGGCTTTTTTTGTTGCCTTTTTGCAGGCACTTACCAAACGATTTAAGCACTTGCTGTTGTCACCGTCCTTTCTTTGCAGCTTGTTTTTTGCCGCTTTTCGCACGTCTTTTTTAGCAGGGAACCTGCATTGGCAAGGACGGCATTGCCGCAAAGTTTATCCTTGCCATAAGTAAAGGCGAACTGCTAAAATGGCGTGAAGAAAAGCGGCTGAAACATCTTTAAATAAACATTCCTCTGACTGCACGCCGCGCATCAGCAGCCGCGGCCGTGCAATAAAAAAGCAGCTTCCCAAGCGCAAATCTACCGCGCCGGTTAAGCTGCTTACTTATTTTTAGCACAAGATTGTGCGTTCCCGCGCCTACCGCTGCACGGTAATTCAAGGCGCGACCTTTCATGGCACTTTGGCAGTATTGCCAAGAAACAGCGCTTTATGCTGCAGTTTTGAGGTTATCTGCCAAGGTGCCGGAAGCGGCACGGTTTGGCAGTCTGTTCAAGTTGTGCGGCGAACAGTCTGCCTGCCGCAACCTTATCCGCAGGCACTGCCGCCTGCAAACGATTTTGCACGGATTGTATTGGCAGGGGATAGGCAGGGCAGAGCAGTGCCACAAAGTCTGCCAATACAATCCGTGCTTCGGCAAAAGTTCTTCTTTTGCAACCAATGCCAGGTTGAAAAGCAGAGTACATCCAAAGTATATCGAAGTACACTGCTTTCCTTATTGCGAAAAATGACCGGTTTATTGCTGGTCATTACGCTTATCGGTTTGGTATTATTTATTAAAATAACGGATTATGCTGTTTTGGGTAAGCCGTTTCAGCCTGTCAGCACTTACAAGGTATAACTGGCACGGCACGCCCATTTTATAAAAGTGGTATAATGATGTTTCCGTTATTTTATATTTACCGTTTTCAATATCTTTTAAATTAACAAGCTGTGTGCCTGTTTTGCGCAGCATCCACAAAAAAGTTGCGTCTGGCGCTTCGGTTATGGATTTTTTATCAATATCAAAATCCGCTTTATAACCGATTAAAAATTTATTAACTTTTTCCTGCATTTCTTCAAAACGTTCCTGCCACATATCAATGCCCTCCTTAATTTTTAATAGTGTGTACAGCCTTTATTTTAAAGGCTGTACACTGCTTTTTAATATTTTACAATTCTGGTATAAACGCTATACACGGCTCTTGTACCTCAAATTTTAAAAATTTTGAAACAGCCTGTATAGAAGCAATCAGTTTTTCCAGCTTGCTTATTTCGTCATCTGTAAACCCGGCAGTTTCACCATTCATGTCTTTGGCCATTATTACATTACCGCATAAACACTCGTCGGTGGTTACAGTGTAGCCAAAAAACAGGCTTGCTATTTTATTGGCTATCGGTTTTGTATGATTTAACAGAAATTCGTCATCAAATATAAGTATAACCTTGCAACCAATTTTATCATTGATAACGCTTTCAGCTATATCAATGAAGCGGCAATCATTGCCAATCCAATTATACATGGTATTCAAGTCCAGTGCGCTTTCCAGTTCTTTCATTTCCACCTGTCCGTCATTTTTTAATAAAACATACTTACTCATTTTCAACACTCCATTCTTAAAATTAGGCAGGTCTTGCCTGCCGTGGGTTGGTAAGGGTTCTAAACCCTTGCGCCGTCCCCCTTCACCAGCGATTGTTTTCCAACCGCTTTCGCAGTCATTTAAAAAGCGGCAAGCTGACGCAGGCAAGGACGGCACAGCCGCAAGGTTTATCCTTGCCGGAAGTCATATGCGAGCCGCTAAAATGAGTGCGTGAAAAGCGGTTGGAAACATTAAAATAAAAGTACCTCTTTCTGCACGCCGCGCATCAGCAGCCGCGGCAGGGCAATAAAAAAGCAGCTTTCCAAGCGCAAATCTACCGCGCCGGTTAAGCTGCTTACTTATTTTTCGCACAAGATTGTGCGTTCCCGCGCCTACCGCTGCATGGTAATTCAAGGCGCGACATTTCAATGGCACTTTGGCAGTATTGCCGAGAAACAGCGCATAATGCTGCAGTTTTGAGGTTATCTGCCAATGTGCCGAAAGCGCCACGGTTAAACAGTCTGTTCAAGCCGTGCGCAGGACAGTCTGTTTGGCGCAACCTTATCCGCAGGCACTGCCGCCTGCACAACGATATTGCACGGATTTTATTGGCAGGTGATGGGCAGCGCAGAGCAATGCCGCAAAGTCTGCCTAAAAATACGTGCTTCGGCAAAAGTTCTTCTTTTGCAACCAATGCCAGGTTAAAAAGCAGGGTACATCCAAAGTATATCGAAGTACCCTGCTCTCCTTATGCGCCGCAGGAGCGGCTTGTTGCCGCTCCTGCCTTACGCAATGCCTGCCATTGGCATTTCCTTTTCTTCTCCCGGCTTTATAACATCATTTGTTTTAATTTCAAGCCCGCACTTTGCGGCAAATTCACAAACGGTATTATTTATATCTTTTTTAAAATATACCGGGTCATTATGGAATAATTTTGCCTGCGTTATTTTATTACTGTTTATTTCCAGTAACGCCACCGGCTTGCCACGGTTATCACTTATGCCAACAAGTTGCTGTTTTGTGCCGATAGATTTTTTATAACCTGCGGCGCAGTTATGCAGGCTTGTTGCCCAAAATTTCAGTTCGCTGTTCTTTTCTATGCACTTTGCTCCAAAGTCCTTGCCAAAAACTTTCATCAGCACTGTGAAGCGGTTTATTACTTCCTGCGGCACATCAAAGATAATTTCCCTGTCATTTTGTTTAGCAACCGCTATGGCCAGCCAGTCATGCAGTTTAGATATAGGCGGAATGTTTTTATAAAATTCCTGCTTTGTTATTTTATCCGCTGTCTGCCATAGCCTTAAAATATCGTTGTATTCAATCTTCCATTTATTTAAAATATTTTGCAAACTCATTTTAGGGTAAATATTGATGAAGATATTATAAAAATTTATAATCTTTCCAATTTCTTCTATATTCCTTTTATATTTACTGGTATATTCAAAAATTGCCTGTGCTACATCATAATTTTTTATTTTGTAGCACTCTCGCAGGATTGCAAAATTTTCAAATTTTAAATTCCTGCGTGTATGAGGAATATTGGGTATTTTAAGCACCTTGCATACTGCCGAAACATAATCACTTTTCTGCGTTGCCGTATATATCTTTTCTTCAAAGTGTTTTGGCAGGTATCTTTTTAAAATTAGTTTATGTTGCCATTCTTCAAAGGCATAAGCACCTTGCGCAAGTGCCGGAATATTTTCACTGTCCCAAAACCTAACACGGTGGGCAATGTTCAGCACATTGCCGAAAAGCCTGTTTTCAAACCTGCCGCCGATATAGAGCGGCTTCGGTGTTTTGCCGACAGCTTTAATTTTTTTATTGACTGCCGTGCGCAGGGCTTTTAAAAGTTCAGTAAAGCTGTTACCTTTATTGATTTTATGGTCATAGCTGTAAAACCAAAGTGCTGTTTTTTCTTTCAATTTTTCAAAATCTTCAATATAGCCGATTTCCATTTCATCCAAAACCTTGCCGCCTTGCATTTTTTTCCAGTGGCAAGTGCTGTTTTTAATATCAAAAAGATAGGTTTCTCTGATATTAAACAGGTATTTAAAAGTTTTGTAGGCGAACCTGCCGAAATACATTGCCGTATATTTAATGCGAAGTTCGACTTTATCCTTAAAGTCTATTACTTTCATAAAAGTGTTATCAGGTAACATATTTGCACTGTTACCGCTGTACATTATGGCATTGCCTGTATGCGCTCTGCCGCAGGCAGGGCAAGTCACGGTTTGGTGGCTATGCCAAACGCTGTACGGTCTTACGGTAAATAAAGCACCGCAACTTACGCAACGTGCTTGATAATATCCACGGCGAAAATAACGCTTCGCCAGTACATCATCTTTATAAGCTATGAAAAGAGTGGGCGAACCATACTTTTCATACATATCGCTTTCTATTTTCATATTGCCTATTACAAGTTCAGCAAGTTTTTTCATTTATCGCACCTTCATTCCTCGTCATCTTCCTCAAAGGCATAGCCGTCATCAGCTTCTTCATCTTCTTCTGTAAGTTCGTCAGCTTTTGGGTCGGCTTCTTCATCAGCGAAGTCACAAAACAGACTGTTTTCATCAGTTTTTGCTTTTTCAAGGTCTTTTTTTGCCTGTTCTTTTTTCTGCGCTTCTTTAGCTTCTGCCGCTTTTATTTTGCTTTCAGCTTCACGTTTTTCACGTTCCGCTTTTGCGGCTTCTTCCAATGCAGGTTTGTGTTTTTCAAGCAGTTTTCCTGCCAAGTCCAATACTCTGCGTTGGGTATCAATAAAGGCTTCTAAAACCCTCGTATTTTCGGGCGGCTCGCCGTGTTCCTTGTCAAAGGCGATAAGTTCTGTTAATATGTCAAGGCAGTTTACCTGCTGTTTTATAAAATTTTCTGTCTGCATTACATTAATCATTACCGTTCACCTCATATTCAAAAGGGGCAGGGGCATAAGCCCCACGCCCTTTTTGTTAATATTCCCTGCCGCTGTCTATTTCGTCCAATGTTTCAACTATTTTTTCTATTTCATCATAATTACCTGTTATATCAGCTATTCTGTACAACATAGTAACAAGCTCTCCATAGTCTTTACACTGCACGGATTTTATAATTTCTTCTAACCCATAATGCTTTGCAAGTTCATCATTTGCCATACCTGCGGTATCGCAACTGCTGTACTTTGGGCAAAATTCTTCGCAGGCTGTAAGCGTTGTTCTGCCGTCAATTCCACCGCAGTAAAAAGCGATGTCCTTACCTGCGTCCATAACAAGCGGATTAAACATATCACGCCACCTGCGCTTTCTTCGGCTGTTCCTTTTTCTCGCAGTATTCAAATTCACGGAGCAGGATTTGCACCCAAATGCCTTTCGTGCCGTCCTCTTTTTCGTACTGCCTTACTTCAACATTGCCGCCGATATGGATTTTATTACCCTTGTTCAGCGTGTCGCCAATAATTTCAGCAGTTTTTCCAAAGGCGATTACGTTAAAAAACTGTGCTTTGCTTGCCTTTTCCCGTTTATCGTAAACGTTTTCGGCAACGCTGAATTTTGCCACGGCTCTGCCGTTCTTGCCAAAGGTAATTTCCGGGTCTTTCGTAAGTCTTGCGGTGATTTCAATTCTGTTCATACATAACACACTCCATTCTTTAAAATAGGCAATAGATACCAAGCCCTGTATGGCGCAGGTATACTTTGCCGTGGGATTGGAAGGGGCATTGCTCCTTGCGCCGTCCCCCTCGCTTGCCGCGATTGTTTTTTGCCGCTTTCGGCGTCGATTAAAAAACGGCTGGCAGCCGCAGGCAAGGACGGCGTATTGCCGCGTAGTTTATCCTTGCCGCCCGGCATAAAGCCAGGCGTTAAAATCGAAGCCGTGAAAAGCGGAAAAAAATATAAAATAAAAAAGCCGCACCAACCAGGGCGGCCTCCAAAGCATCATACACGGCACCCGGCATTGTGCCGCGTATGAATAAAAAAGCAGTTCGCCAAGCCTTGCTTTCAGCGAAGGCAAACTGCTTACATTTTTTCTTGACAAAATTAGTTATGTTGTTATAGAATATCGCTCGTTGCTGTCTTATCAGCAATGAAAATTAATTAATTGGAGATGAAATATGAACAGATTTCAAAGAAAAAATCCTCGTATTACTGAAAAAAATATTTTACCACCTTTTGCATTTCGCATTTTTTCTGGGAACGGTCCATATCGTGCTTGGAAAGTAAAGGATTTTAAACCGTATCCTGTGATTAGTTACGTTAATGCTTCCGTTGATTTATATCTGACAATAATCAGCAGACGTTTAATTGCCGGCTGCGTAAAAAATAAACTTCGTAAATCACATATTTACCGTGCTGTTAAAGCAATAAATGATTGATTTTAAGTGACTTTCTTTTAGTATTTTTTGAAAGTCTACTGTGAATGGATTATCTGTTGTTTAGATTGTGAAAAAATTAGAAATAAAAATAGCGCTTTTATAAGCGCTATTTTTATTTCGATGTTCTTTAACATACAGCTTATTGACAGCTTAATTAATTTTTAAATGTTTCAATATGTCTTGAAATGATTTTTGTAATGTAGAATTATTGAATATTTTAGTTCAATATTTACAAAAATATTGATTTAAGAGTATAATAAAACCGTGGAAATTACAGGCTTTTCTAATGATTGACAAATTAATAGTGGAGAGGTGTCGGAGTGGTCTATCGTGTTTGACTCGAAATCAAATGTACGGCAACGTACCGTGGGTTCGAATCCCACCCTCTCCGCCAGATGATTATGCGGTTCTTCATTTATTTGAAGGACCGTTTATTTTTTTGCAGCGGCAGACATCAGCAAGAATAAAAAATATTTGACAATAGTTAGATGTCTAATTATAATTGAGATATGATGAAGCAGACAAAAACGATTTTTTTGATCAGTAAAATAAGAGAGAAGGCTAATAAATTCATTCTGGCAGATCTGGCGCAGCATGGTATTACTAAACTGGCTCCCTCACATGGAGATATTTTAGCGTATCTGTATCAAAGGGAGCGGGTGACGATGAAAGAGATTTCAGACTCTATCCATCGGACGAAACCAACGGTAACGGTGCTCGTAAATAAGCTGGCAGAGCTGGGGCTGGTGAAGAAATTTCAGGCAGCGGAGGATTCCCGGGTCATTTATGTGGAGCTGACTGAGCAGGGAAAAGCATTGCAGAAGCTTTTTGAAAAAATTTCAGCTGATTTAGTTCAAAAAGTTTTTCAAAATATGGAACAGGAAGAAATGAAAAAGCTGGAAATATCTTTGCAAAAGATTCTGGATAATCTGGGGTAAAATTTTTTAAGAAAATAGTTAGAGCTCGAACTAATTTTAGCAGCTGATAAACAAGGGACAACAATATTTTTATGATAGATAAACATGAGATTTACGCAGGGAAAGGAGGCTGGCAGATGAAAGGTCTGCGGCAGTGTTTCGGAAATTCAAAGCAGGCTGCGGCTAGGTGTGCAAGCGGCTGGATCGAGTGATTACCAGGCCCTGAAAGGGGTAAATAAAAGAAAGCGAGTTGAGTTTTGTGAAAAAAGAAGTATTGGATTATGTTATTGAAAAGACACATGAATTGATGAATGCTGCTTCCTGCAGCAGTGAAGCTAAGGCAGCGGCGCAGAGCTGGCTGGATGCGGTCGGCACAGAAGGGGAAGCCGATGAAACAAAAAAATATATTGCCGAACTGGAAGCGGATATTATGCCGATCGACAATCTGATAGCTTTTGCAGGATCTGAGGCCGGAGCCGGATATTTTGGTGCCGAACTGGCAAAGAATATTACCGCACATGCTGAAGAAATAAAGCTTGCTGGGGCTGAATACTGCGATTGCCCTGCCTGTGCGGCTGTGGCAGAAATACTTGCCAGAAAAAAAGAATTGCTGTGAAGGTTTTTAGCAGGTTGATTGCGACTGCTTGCAACAGAATATTGCTGATAAAAGGAGTTTCATTTATTTGAAGCTCCTTTTATTTTTATAATTAAGTATTGATGCCGGATTTTTAATTTTAGTCAGGCTTCGGAAGCTGTACGGCAGATTAAAATTTTGTTATGATAATATCATCAGCCAAATTAGTGATGGAGGCATGAAGTGAATAATTCTGTGGTAATAGATAAAAAGTTTTACTGGGAACTGTTTAAATCTACGTTCCTGATCAGTGCTTTTACAGTGGGTGGTGGTTTTGTCATTATCCCGCTGCTGAAAGCCAAATATGTCGATCATTATAAATGGATGAGTGATAAGGAAGCGCTTGATCTTGTTTCAGTAGCGCAGTCGGCTCCTGGAGTGGTGGCCGTCAATGCCGCTATCATTATAGGTTATCGTCTGGCAGGGTATACCGGCGCTGCAGTTACTTTGCTGGCTACAGTGCTGCCGCCGCTGATCACACTGACGGTGATTTCGTATTTTTATGATGCTTTTGCCCATAATTATTATGTGCAGATTTTGCTGCGTGGTATGCAGTGCGGGGCTACAGCGCTGATACTTGACGTAGGCATAAATCTGCTGCAGAAAGAGCTGAAAAAGAAGCTGCTGCTGCCGTGTTTGATTATTTTCGGCACTTTTATCGCCAATTATTTTTTTCAGGTCAATATCATGTATCTTATTCTGATCGATGCCGTTATCGGTTATTTATGGCTGCAGGATGAAAAATACAGCTAAGGAGGTATGGAAGTGATATATATAAGTTTGTTCTGGAGTTTCTGTATGGTCGGCGCTTTTTGCGTTGGCGGAGGTTATGCTTCCATACCGCTGATCCAGACGCAGGTCATTGATGTCCATCATTGGATATCATTCAGTGAATTTATGGACGTTGTTGCTATTTCGCAGATGACACCGGGGCCAATAGGTATCAATGCCGCTACTTTCGTAGGGACAAAGGTGGCAGGTATTGGCGGCGCGGTAGCGGCGACGGCAGGTTTTGTTACGCCTTCGCTTATTATTATGATCGCATTGGCAAAGCTGCTGGCGAAATATGGAGATATGGGAGCGATCAGGGGTGTTTTGAACGGCCTGCGCCCCGCTGTAGTCGCATTGATAGCTTCTGCCGGTGTGATGTTTTTAACTCTGTCTTTGTGGAACGAAGAAAAATTGCCGGCTGTCTGGAGTGATCCTGATCTGGTCAGCACGATCGTTTTGCTTGTTTCACTGGTCCTGATCAAGAAGAAGATCTGCGGCGTGATCCAAACACTGGTTGGTTCGGGGTTATTGAGTTTGGCGCTGCATTTTTTTATAAAATAATATGGTTGAAAAGTAATTAAAGGATTCCTGACTGTTTGCAGTCAGGAATTTTTGCTTGGAATTTTATTTTTTTGTAACATCTGTAGCGAAATAGTAAATGGTTAAACGTAAAGAATAAATAGTATTTGCGTTTATTAGCATTTTTGTTTAGAATTATTAGAAATGTGTATTAGGGGAAAGAGGTTGTTGCTGATGAAAATTATTGATTTATTAAAAAACGAAAAGGTGTGCATTTCCTGCGAGCTGTTTCCACCTAAAGCAGGTACAGAGCTGCAGAATGCTTTGAATATAGTCAGTGATATTGCCGAGGTGGGTCCGCATTTTATGAGTGTTACGTACGGGGCTGGCGGTACATCTGTGGGTCAGACGGTGGCTATTGCCCGGGCAATAGAAGCCAGCGGACGCCCAGCGCTGGCGCATCTGACCTGTATCGATGCTGATGAAGCCAAGATCGACGGTGTTTTGGCACAGATGCGGGCTGCTGGCGTCCAGAATGTTTTGGCTCTGCGCGGAGATGCGGTGAATGGCAATGACGGGGATTTTGCCCATGCCAGTGATTTGATGGGGAAAATCAAAAAAGCCGGTGATTTTTGTGTAGGCGGGGCCTGTTATCCGGAAGGACATCCGGAAGCCGGCTCTCTGGATCGTGATATTGTCAATACCAGACGGAAAATCGACAGTGGCTGCGACTTTTTAGTGACGCAGATGGTGTTTGACAATAATATTATTTACAATTATATGTACAGACTGCTGCGGCATGGTATCGATGTGCCGGTCGTGGCGGGTATTATGCCGGTGACAAATGCCAAACAGATCAACCGGATCTGTGAATTGAGCGGGACCAAACTGCCTGCGAATTACCGCGCTATCGTCGAGAAATTTGCAGATGATCCCGAAGCGTTAAAACAGGCGGGTATTGCTTATGCTACGGGGCAGATTGTTGATTTAATCGCTAACGGACTGAAAAATATTCATGTTTATACGATGAACCGGCCGGAAATCATCGGCGGGATCATGAAAAATCTGTCGGAGATCGTAAAATGAAGTATGACAGAGCTGAAGCCGTGAGGTATATGGGCGCGAAAAAAGATGATAATGAGGCGGCTGTTTTGGCTGATCTGGCTTATTTGCAGCTGCGGAACGAAGTGCGGCCCAGAAGCTGCTGGCAGATTTTTGCGTGCCGTGTAGATGATGCAGGTGTGACCTTAGTAGATAATGGCATGCGTTTTGAAAGCAAAAATTTGGCAGGACATTTGCAGGGCTGTCAAAAAGCGGCGGTTTTGGCTGCTACTTTAGGCAGTAATGCCGATACTGTTTTGAGGCGTCTGGCATTGACTAACGTAGCACAGGCAGCAGCTGCTCAGGCTGTATGCGCGGCTCTGATCGAAAGTTATTGTGATGAAACCGAAGCCGAGATAGCGGCTGCAGCAGGGCTGCACTTGAAACCGCGTTTTTCACCGGGGTATGGCGACTGGCGGCTGGAGGATCAGCGTCAGCTGCTTATGCTGCTGGATTGTGCAAAACGAATCGGGCTGACTTTGACCGATGGTTATATGCTGACTCCTATAAAATCAGTGACGGCTGTGATAGGATTGACTGAAGATACCGTCTGCAATACCAGTAAATGTGCGGCGTGCGTTAATCGAGCGTGCGAATTTAGAAAGGAATGAAAGCATGGGTTTCAGGGATTTATTAGGTAAAGAATTATTATTTTTTGACGGCGCTACCGGGACGATGCTGCAGGCATTGGGGCTGCAGCCGGGAGAGCTGCCGGAGCTGTGGAATTTTACTCATGCGGCTGAAGTGCAGTCTGTACATGAAGCGTATTTGAATAACGGTTCGAATATCATAAAAAGCAATACCTTCGGGGCGAACCGTCTTAAATTTAAAGGGATGGATATCACCGTTGATGAAGTTGTGGGGGCTGCTTTAAAAATAGGCAAAGCTGCCTGTGCCGGACGTACAAAAGCGTTTGTGGCACTGAATCTCGGCCCTACCGGAAAATTACTGGCGCCTTATGGTGATCTTCCGTTTGAGGAAGCTGTGGATATTTATGGTGAAATGGTACGCAGCGGTGCCAGACACGGAGCTGATCTGATTCTGATCGAGACGATGAGCGATACTTATGAGATCAAAGCCGCGCTTTTGGCGGCAAAAGAAAACTGTGATCTGCCGGTGATCGTTACGTTGACGTTTGATGAAGATGGTAAGCTGTTGACCGGTGCTGACGTTTTGAGCGCGGTAGCAATGGTGGAGGGGCTGGGGGCAGATGCTGTAGGGTTTAACTGCGGCTTGGGACCGAAACAAATGCGCAGGCTGCTGCCGCAGCTAATAGAAGCATGCTCGCTGCCGATCGTTTTGAATCCTAATGCCGGGCTGCCCGTACAGCGTGACGGTAAAACTGTTTTTGACGTTGCCGCAGATGAATTTGCAGCGATGATGCAGGAAATGATACCACTGGGTATTTCTGTCGCCGGAGGCTGCTGCGGTACTACTCCGGAACATATTAAAGCTCTGATCGAAAAGTGCTATGGTATGCAGCCGGGAGGACGCCGCAGCTGTGATCTGACTGTGGTTTCTTCTTATGGCAAAGCTGTCGTTATCGGCGGGGAGCCTGTGATCATAGGCGAGCGCATCAATCCTACAGGTAAGCCGCGTTTAAAACAGGCTATTTTAGACGCAGATCTGGATTATATTTGCCGGCTGGGGTTGGAGCAGCTTGAAAATGACGCCCATATCCTGGATGTCAATGTAGGTGTGCCGGGTATCAACGAAGCTGCCGCTGCAGAGAAAACAGTTCTGGCTTTGCAGGCTGTCACTTCGGCACCGCTGCAGATCGATACTTCAGATTATGAGACTATGGAGCGGGCTCTGCGTTTATATAATGGCAAACCGCTGTTAAATTCTGTCAGCGGTAAAGATGAATCGCTGGCAAAGGTACTGCCGCTGGTAAAAAAATACGGGGCTGTTGTGGTTGGCCTGGCGTTGGATGATGACGGCATTCCTGCAACAGCTGCAGGCAGGTTGGCCGTTGCGGAGAAAATAATCGCACGCGCCGCTGAATGCGGTATCGAAAAACGTAACATTATTATTGATCCGCTGGCGCTGACGATAAGTACGGGACCTGACAACGCTGCTGTTGACTTGGAAGTGATCCGTAAATTGACAGAGCAGAAGATCAAAACGATTATGGGCGTTTCTAATATTTCTTTCGGACTGCCGTCACGTGATGCTGTCAACAGTACATTTTTCACTCTGGCAATGGAGGCGGGGCTTTCCTGCGCTATTATCAATCCGCAGAGTAAAGCGATGCTGGATGCTTACTATGCGTATAGAGCTTTAAAAGGATTGGACGGAGGCTGCAAGGCATATGTGAAGCGTTTTGCTGATTCCGTAAATAAAGTTCCGACAGCTGCTGTCAGTGAATATACACTGCGCGATGCGATCGTTAAAGGCTTACAGGAACAGAGCCGTCTGGCTGTGACCCGGTTGCTGGAAACAGAAAAACCACTGGATATTATCAATACTCAGATGATACCGGCTTTAGATTTTGTTGGAAATGGTTTTGAGAAAAAAAATCTGTTTCTGCCGCAGCTTTTGATGAGCGCCGATGCCGCGAAGGCAGCTTTTGAGGTGATCCGCGACAGGATGGCTGACGGTGGCGCTGTGGAAAAAGGTACTGCTGTTGTTATTGCTACGGTTAAGGGTGACATCCATGATATCGGTAAAAATATAGTTAAGGTACTGCTGGAAAATTATGGTTATAACGTTATCGACCTTGGTAAGGATGTAGCTGTAGAAGCAATAGTGAAAGCTGTATTGGAGCACAAGGCTCATGTTGTAGGACTGTCAGCTTTGATGACGACTACAGTAGGTGCAATGGCAGCTACGATCAAGGCTTTGCGTGATGTCTGCAACTGCCGTATAGTTGTGGGCGGTGCTGTTTTGACACAGGACTATGCTGACAGTATCGGCGCCGATCACTACGCGCCTAACGCTGTCAGTGCTGTTGGTTATGTCAACGAAGTTGTAGAAAAATGATTTGCTGACAGGCCTTTGCAGCGGGGGACAGCTGCAAGAACGGCTGTTAAGGACAGATATACAAAAAAATATGCAAAGTATATTGTATACAAAAACGCGCGGCGAGAAAATCTCTGATGTCACTGTACACGAGAGGTGGACTTGTCGTGTTTTTGTTTTCGGGAAAGTTCTTTTTGTGAGGACAAAACAGTGAAAAAGCAACGCTTTACAGCAACATTATTCTTACAAAAATGTTAAAATACGAAAAATGCTGTTTGAAAACTGTAAAGAAATTGTGAAGAAATAGTAATATTGTCACATCCGTGCTTTGATGTTATAATCATTTACAGTTAAGGGGAAAAAGCTGTGCAAACAGTAAAGAAGGGACAGATTACATTGAAAATGAAAAAAATATTATCAGCGCTGTTGGCTTCAGCAGTAGCAATGAGCTTAGTAGCAGGCTGCGGCGGCGAGAAAAAGGAAGATGCTAAAGCATCCGACGTGATCAAAGTCGGTGTTTTCCTGCCATTGACCGGTGATAATGCTGCCGGAGGCGAACTGGAACTCCGCGGTATCAAGCTTGCCAACAAACTGCATCCTGAAGTTTTAGGCAAAAAGATCGAGCTTGTTGTAGCTGATAACAAATCTGATAAAGCTGAAGCTGCTTCTGTTGCAGCCCGCCTTATCGAAAAAGATAAAGTAAGCGTTATCGTAGGTTCTTATGGTTCTTCGCTGTCTATGGCGGCAGGTAATATCGTAAAAGACAGTAAAGTTCCGGCTGTTGGTACCAGCTGTACTAATCCGCAGGTAACTGCTAATAATGACTATTATTTCCGTGCCTGCTTTATTGATCCGTTCCAGGGTACCGTTATGGCTAACTATGCATTCAAACAAGGTGCTAAAAAAGTTGCTATCGTGCAGGAAGTTTCCAATGACTATGCAGTTGGTCTGGCAAAATTCTTCAAAGAAGCTTTCATAAAATTGACCGGTGATGAAAACAGCATTGTTGAGATCGCAAACTATCAAACAGGCGATAAAGATTTCAGTGCTATTCTTACCAATATCAAAGCTAAAAATCCTGATGCGATTTTCGCACCCGGTAACTTTACCGAATCTGCACTGCTTGTAAAACAAGCCCGTCAGCTTGGCATCGAAGCTCCCTTTATGGGCGGTGATACCTGGGAAACTCAGGAATTCATCGATGTTGGCGGCAAAGATGTTGAAGGCGTAGCTCTTTCTACTGCGTTTGACCGTGAAAAAGCAACTACTCCGGAAGCTAAAAAATTCCTGGATGAATACGTAAAAGAGTATAAAGGCGAGCCTTCCGCACTGACTGCAATGGCTTATGATGCTTATCTGATCGCTATCGACGGCATCAAACGCGCAGGTTCTACTGATACCGTTAAGATTCGTGACGCTATCGCAGCAACTAAAGATCTGGAATGTGTAACCGGTATGACTACTCTTGATAAAAACGGCGATCCTATTAAAGGCGCTGTGATCAAAACTGTTAAAGACGGCAAATTTACATTCCTGGATTTTGTAGAAGCTAAATAATTCATTGGTTCTTTCATAACCCTTTTGCTTTATGTTAGTGCTCCCTTCTCCTTAAGGGAAGGGAGCAATTCTTTTGTGTCATGAGGTGTTTTTCATGGAATTTTTCCAAGCGATTGCGAATATGTCCGGTGACAGTCTTGCGCAGCATTTGGCTAACGGCATATCTCTCGGCAGTCTTTATGCCCTGATCGCCATCGGTTATACGATGGTCTATGGCATTTTATTGATGATAAACTTTGCACACGGCGATATCGTTATGATGGCATGTTATTTTGCCTTTTTCGGTATTACCGTTTTTCACATTCCCTGGTATATTACTTTTGTCGGAGTCATTATTGCTACGGCAATTTTAGGTGTAGTGATTGAACGGACGGCTTATCGTCCGTTGCGTGACGCACCGAAAAATTCTGTTCTTATTTCTGCTATCGGCGCTTCATTTTTATTGGAAAACCTGGCTAATTACTTATTCAGCGGCCGTCCGATGCGTTTTCCTAATATTGAACTTTTATCGCAGAATATTTCTATCGGCGGGATTCAGATCCAGGCGATCTGTCTGGTCATTCCCGTTATTACAATAATCAGCCTTGTTGTGCTGCTGCACATCGTCAATCATACTAAAACAGGTATGGCTATGCGTGCAGTTTCCAAAGACTATGAGATCGCGCGCGTTATGGGCGTCGATATTGATAAAATAATTTCGATCACATTTATTATCGGGTCCTCTTTGGCCGCTATCGGCGCTATTATGTGGGGTATCCGCTATCCTGGCATTACCCCGATGATGGGGGTTATGCCGGGTTTGAAATGCTTTATTGCGGCGGTTATCGGCGGCATCGGCAATATCAAGGGTGCAGTGCTGGGCGGCTTTATACTCGGACTGGGAGAGATCCTGATCGTTGCTTTTTTTCCGCAGCTTTCCGGTTACCGAGATGCCTTTGCTTTTATCGTGCTTATTGTGATTCTGTTTTATAAACCTACCGGCCTTTTGGGCGAAAAAACGACTGAGAAGGTGTGACGAAGATGAAAAAGAAAGATGTTTTCCTTACTTTGATCGCTATTGCCGCACTCTTTGGCGTTGCCTGCTTCGTCCAGACCGAGATGGATTCTTATATCCGCAGGATCGTCAATCTGTGTCTGGTTTATGCAATTATCGGCTTATCCATGAATCTGACGAATGGGTTTGTTGGTCAGTTTTCGCTGGGGCAGGCTGGTTTTATGGCTATAGGCGCTTATGTTGTAGGCATTTTTACCGTGCCTGTAGAGCTGCGCCCTAATGTTTTTTATGCGGCACCGATGAACCCGCTGATCGCTGATATTCAAATGCCCTTGTGGCTGGCCCTGATTGCCGGTGGACTTTTAGCCGCTTTAGTGGCTTTTCTGATCGGTACGCCGGTATTGCGTCTGCGCGGGGATTATCTTGCTGTGGCGACGCTGGGCTTTTCCGAAATTATCCGTATCTGGATAACTAATGCGCAGAGCATCACTAACGGGGCTTTGGGTATCAAAGATATACCGCCTCTTAATGATGTGCGTTATATTTTTCTGGCGACGGCAGTGACTTTTATTTTTATAGCACTTCTGATTAATTCTTCTTATGGCCGTGCGTTTAAAGCGATCCGCGAAGATGAGATCGCAGCTGAAGCGATGGGAGTAAGCCTGTTCTGGCACAAAAATCTGGCATTTATGATCAGTGCTTTTTTTGCCGGCGTGGGCGGCGGCTTGTATGGTGCGCTGCTGGGAACTGTTGATCCGAAGAATTTCCTTTTTACATTGACCTATAATTTTTTGCTGATTATCGTTTTAGGCGGTATGGGCAGTATTACCGGCAGTATGCTGGGGGCTGTCATCGTTACGGCCGGGCTGGAGTTCCTGCGTGTATTTGACGAACCCCTGATGCTTTTTGGTATGGATATTCCGCTTTTCCGTCCTGGTTTCAGGATGGTGATTTTCTCGGCGCTGCTGATGGCCTGCGTGCTTTTCTGGCGGCACGGGATCATGGGGACCAGCGAGCTGACCTGGAAAAATATCCGTGCCTTCTGTAAAAATCCATTCAGCTTCTTTGGGCGGAAGGGAGCAGAAAGATGATTTTAAAAACTGATAATATTACAATGCAGTTTGGCGGTGTGACAGCTGTAAATCTGCTTAATATTGAGATCAATGAACACGAGATTGTTGCACTGATCGGTCCTAACGGTGCAGGTAAAACGACGGCTTTCAATATGATTACCGGGGTCTATACTCCAACCAGCGGCGACGTGATCTATACAGACGCGCAGGGTGAAGAACAGAAAATAACCGGTAAAAGACCCAGCGAAATCGCCAAAATGGGCGTAGCACGTACTTTTCAAAATATCCGTCTGTTCAAAAATCTTTCAGTATATGAAAATGTTATGATTGCCAAGCATCTGCACCTGAAATCCGATTTTATGTCGGCGGCTCTGCACCTGCCCTGGTATAATAAAGAGCAGCGTGAGATGGAAGCTTCGGTCGAAGCCCTGCTGAGGAAAGTTGATCTATGGGAGCTGCGCGATGAAAAGGCGTCCAGTCTGCCGTATGGGCAGCAGCGTCGTTTGGAGATCGTGCGTGCGTTGGCAACTGGCCCGCGTCTGTTGCTTTTAGACGAGCCGGCAGCGGGTATGAATCCTAAAGAAACTGATGAACTGACGGAGTTTATCCGCCAGATCCGTGACGAGTATGATCTGACGGTGTTTATGATCGAGCATCATATGGATCTGGTTATGGAAATATCTGACCGTATCTATGTTTTGGATTTTGGTATGACTATTGCTGAAGGCACACCGGAGCTGATCCAAAATAACAAGCGCGTTATTGACGCTTATCTGGGGGTGGATGAAGATGCTTAAAGTGCAGGATTTATTTGTAGCTTATGGAGGCATCGAAGCGCTCAAAGGTATTTCCCTAGAAGTGCCGGAAGGTAAGATCGTTACGCTGATAGGCGCTAACGGGGCCGGTAAAAGCACCTTGTTGCGGACCATTGTTGGGCTGGTAAAGCCTAAAAGTGGTACTATCAGCTATAATGAACAGAATATTACCGGGCTTAATTCACAGAAAATCGTTAAAACAGGTATTACTTTAGTTCCGGAAGGACGAAGGGTTTTCCCGAATCTGACGGTCCTGGAAAATTTACAAATCGGCGCGTATATGCGCAATGATAAAGAAGAAATAGCAAAAGACATCAAATGGGTATATGAATTGTTCCCGCGTCTGGAGGAACGCAGCTGGCAGATGGCCGGCACTTTATCCGGCGGTGAGCAGCAGATGCTGGCTGTAGGCAGGGCACTGCTGTCGCGTCCTCAGCTGATGATGATGGACGAGCCGTCTTTAGGACTGGCGCCGCTCATCATTAAAGATATTTTTAATATCATTCAGGAGATCAACAGCAGAGGTATGACGATCCTTTTGATCGAACAGAATGCTAATATGGCGCTGAAGGTGGCTCATCAGGCTTATGTACTGGAGACTGGCAAAATAACTATGAGCGGGACCGGTCAGGAGCTTTTGGAAAACCCTGATATCAAAGCCGCTTACCTTGGCAAAAAAAGAAATCAGAAATAAATGCAGCAGCCGGCAGTATTTGCCGGCTGTTTTTGTATTTTCCAGCATTTCCTTGCGAAAATAGTCAGAACAGGCTATCATATAAAAAGAGAATGGTGGTAAATAAATGATAGAAAATTTTTTGAACAGTTGCAGGCGTCATCGCGAAATGCTGCGTTTTTCTGTTTTGGCGATATTTATTATCTGGGTTGTCTGGCAGCTGCATAGTTCGCCTTATATCCTGCATCCTTCCTCAGTCGAAGATGTGCGCCGTTGGGTAGCGTCGTACGGCAGTCTGGGGCCGTTAGTTTATATAGCTTTATATACTGTGCGGCCGGTACTGTTTTTTCCAAGTATTTTTTTAAATCTCAGCGCCAGTATTTTATTTGGGCCAATGCTGGGTATCGTATATTTGCTGTGCGGTGGTCTGAGCAGTGCTGTTTTATGTTATGCGCTGGGAAGTCTGGGCGGCGGCAGGAGGCTGCTAGATCGTTATGGCGGCTCGTGGGGTGAAAGGCTGACTAATTATTTAAGCGGCAGCGGCGGATTTGTTAAGATGCTGTGGCTGCGCACAGTACCTATTTTTCCGTATGATCCGGTAAGCATTATTGCCGGCTGCTGTAAGATGAACCTGCAGCTGTATGCTGCTGCAACTGTACTGGGAATGCTTCCGGGAGCGATTGCATATAATTTACTGGCTGATTCTATTTTAGGCGGCCGAGGATTGTATGTGTCTGTAGCTGTAGTTATTATAGCTTTTGGTCTGCCTCTGGCGTGGTGGGCTTTGGGCGGTGAACATAAAAAATTAAAGGAGTAGATACTGATGAAGGTTTACGTTTGGCGTCATAACAAAACTTATCATAGCCACAGTATGATCAATGAGCCCTGTGTGCAAAACCATTTTTATCTGGATGCACTGGCAATCGTAGCTGCAGAAAGTCTGGAAGAAGCCTTGTCAAAGCTGGCGGAACAGAATGCCGGTTGGCGGATCGAAGACCTGCGTGCGCTTACTCCCAGGGTATATGATTTAGATGTTCCCCAGGTTATTTTTACAGATGTCCGCGGTTCAATAGCGGAATAGGAAGGCGATAACATGGATAAAACAGTGGAAATGGAAATGAAACTGACGATTGCCCGCAGGGATCTGAAAAAACTGCTGGCATCTGAGCTTATTACTGCTACAATGATTAAGGGAAGTTTGGCAAAACAGGAGCTGCTGACAACGTATTACGATACTGCGTCATACAAATTGACCGAATCTGGAATGGCATATCGCATCAGGCGTAACGGCAAAAAATATGAGGCTACAGTAAAAACAGAGCAAGCGTCTGGGGGAGGACTTTCGGCTCGACGTGAGTTTAACATGCCTTTGAAAAAAGATAGTCCGACAGTGAGTGGTTTCACAGAATTAGGATTGGAGACTGATCTGGAAGAATTGCTGGCAGGAGAAGAATTGCAGAAGCTTTTTACCGTAGAAGTGAAAAGGGAGATCAGGCTGCTGCAGGTAACTCCTGAGACTGTTTTGGAAATGGCGATTGACCAGGGCAAGATCAATGCCGGAAAACAAAAAGAAAAAATCGATGAAGTTGAGCTGGAAATCAAAGCTGGAACGAAAGCGGATTTATTAGATTTCACGGCTCAAATAGCTGCTAAAATACCGATTTTTATTGAACCGCGCAGCAAATTTGCCCGTGGCCTGCATTTGCTTGGTAATGGCGAAGAACATGAAATACCAAAGGGACGCTTGAAAATCGACCGTGGCGGTATGGTGCAGGATGAGCTCAGCAAATTGCTGGAGTATTATGGCGATCGGATCTTGAAGCTGCAAAACAGACTGATAACGGATAAAAATGTGCTGGTGCAGGCCGATAAGCTGCTGCTGCCGCAGTTCAAGCATTTGCAGGCTTTACTGGCGCTTATCAAGCCGTTATTGGCTGAAGGGGAATATGATAAAATACGTAAATTACTGGCGGAACCTGCTGGTACACTGGATGTACTGTTTCGTTATAAACGGCTGCTGATGCAGTGGCAGCTGCTGCATGGAACGGCGGGCAGCACTATTTTGCAGCGCCCGCAGCTGGCAGAAAAGTTGACGGAAGAAATAGAAAATATTCTTGCGGAAGTAGCAAAACAGCTGGAACAGGGAGTGTACAGTCACTGTATTTTTAAACTGCTGGCGTGGACTGAACAATCATTATGGCAGAACAGTTATTATGTGGAAGTTGAACAGCTGGCAGGCTGTCGTGTAGAAGACTGGTATAATATGCTGAAAGAACTTGATATTAAAGGGGAAAAAATAGACGAAGCGCAGGCTAAAAGTATTTTACGCGTCTGTGAAGCTATTTATTATGCCCGCCGCAGTCTTAAAATTGACAGGCTCAGTAAAACTGCCTGGAAAGATATCAAAGAACTGTACCAGCGGATCCAGGTACTGGTTTATGATGTTTACAGCAGCAAATGCCTGCTGAACTGTATTAAGGGGAATAACAGCCGTGCGCTTTATCGCGACAGCGGACTTTTGATAGGCTGGCGTCTGCAATCTATGCAGTCTGCCAATACTAAAGCCTTAAAAGCATATGGTAGGGTAGTAGAAGCTTTAAAGAAATAATGGCAATAAAAAACACCGCGAATAATTCGCGGTGTTTTTTATTTATTGAGCTGTTCTTCAAGCATGCCCTGATGGATACTTCCGGGCTCCTGAAGTAATTTAACTTTCAGGCGGGTAATGCGGATATTATCCAGTTCTTCGACCAGGAATTCCGCTTTGGGCAGTTTTACAGACTGTCCCAGCTGCGGAGGGTAATCAAGCTGGGAATAAACCCAGCCGCCGATTGTGTCGCAGGAGTTAGAACTTAATTCAAGGCCGAAAAGGTCATTGACATCTTCAAGCAGCATTTTACCATCAATAGAGTAGGTTTTATCGCTTTCTTCTTCAACTTCAGGACGTTCCTCGTCAAATTCATCCTGAATTTCACCGACGATTTCTTCTAAAATATCTTCGATGGTTACCATACCAGCAGTACCGCCGTACTCGTCGATTAAGATTGCCAGTTGTTTGCGCTGTTTCTGCAGCAGACGCAGAAGTTTACTGATCGGCATTGATTCTGGTACTACCAGAACTTCACGGGCTAAAGTGCGTAAGTCAGGCTTTTGGCCTGCGTTTAAAGCACGCAGCAGGTCTTTGATATGCAGAAAACCGATAATATGATCTTTGTCTTCTTCACAGATCGGATAGCGGGTCATGCGTTCACTGAGAGCGACTTCGATGTTTTCTGTAAAGGAATCCTTAAGATACAGGCAGATCATATCCGTACGCGGGACCATGATCTCACTGGCATGACGTTCAGAAAAATCAAAGACATTATCAAGATAGGTCAGTTCGGTTTTATCGATATAACCATATTTATAGCTTTCTTCCATTAAAATACGAATCTCTTCTTCGTTGTGTGCTTCTTCTGCTTCGCTGGCAGCATGGATACCCATGCGCCTAAGGGTCCAGTTGGCGACATGGTTTAAAAACCAGACTGCCGGATACATCAGCTTATTGAATACGATCAGGGGCCAGGCTATAAACAGCACTACTTTTTCTGTTTTCTGGATAGATAAAGATTTTGGTACAAGCTCGCCAAGAACGATGTGCAGTGCGGTAATGACAGAGAAGCCTACAACGAAGGCGATCGTATGTTCAAGCTGCGCCGGGATATTGAATAAATGAAAAAGCGGTGTCAGCATTTTAGCTACGGCGGGTTCACCGATCCAGCCAAGACCTAAAGAAGCAAGCGTAATACCAAGCTGGGTTACAGATAAATAGGCATCAAGATGCTCTGTGACCTGTCGGGCATAGACTGCCTGCCGGTTACCTTCTTTTATTAAAGTATCAAGGCGCGAAGGTCGCACTTTAACTATAGAAAATTCTGATGCAACGAAAAAGCCGTTGAGAGCAACTAAAAACAGGATGATAATAACATTTAAAAGTATACTAAAATATTCCAAAGAATCTGTTTCCGTCAGGAAACATGTTCACCTCCATTACTGCTTAAAGCAGTATATTATATAAAAATAATTTTATCATATATCAATGTTATAAACAAAGTTTCATTTTTGTATAAATTAGTTGTTAACAAGCCATTTTCGCAGGTAAGAGGCTAATTACTTCCTGCGAAGAATGTATGGTAGTCTAAACGCTGTATATCGCAGTTTTTCAAAAATACTGGCTGGTTTAAAAGGTTTTTTACAACTAGAGAGCTGTTAATTGTAAAAAATAACTATATTTCATCTGATATATTTAACTTGAAAAATTTATAATGTTGCTTGGGCACAGGAAATCTTTAAATTATTAAGTCTATAATATTACGTCAGCAGAATATAATGCTGAATATACAGCGCAGTGGTACTTAAAGTGGAATTATGGTCTGGATAGGCTGAAAATTAAATGTAAAAAACATTTACCATTGATCGTTAAGTATCTTGGTTGGAAGCTGGAGACTGAAAGAACTGACAAACTCAGAAAGGCAGGGCATATGTATCTGCTGCGGGGCAGTATTTTGGTTTTGAAAGGAGGCAGATGGAGTAAATGGAAGAAAAACAGGAGCAAAAAGAATGCCATAAATGGCTGATGCAGATTTGCCCTATCTGTGGCAAAGAATTTGCCTGTAACAAAACTCATCATGTGTATATGGAACGAGTTGGGCGCAAACGTTTGTATTATTGCAGCTACAGCTGTTTTAAGTTGAGACTGTATTTAAAAAAGTAAGTAACGGATCAGATAGAGAATGAGAATTTTGTCGGTATTTGTAATTTTGTTAGTTCTATGGCAGAGGGGGTATGAGTAATTGTAAGGAAAAAGTATTTTACTGCTCATTATCATGAAAAATGAGTTATTGAAACAGCAGTTTCGTCTAAAAAAGAGATGGAACTGCTTTAATATTTTATTGCAAGTATTTTTAAAATTTATGACTCGAAAATAAATATGAAAATATATCTATAATGGTTAAAATTTGCTGCAGCAACAGTAGGTGTAAATGCTGTTGGCGAGCCATGTTTGATTGCATGTTGCTCTAGCAACAAAAAATTAAACTATTGTTTAATTTAATTAAACTATTAGCGGCAATAATGTTCGTCATTTTAATATATTGTTAAACTAGACGCTGTAATTATAAATTTCTACAATAAAAGTGTAATCACAAAGGTGATCAAGTAACCAAGAAGGAGGATTATGTGTAAACTATTTTGGGAAATGAGGTGAGTTTATGGCTCCTGCAATCAAATGTTTAATCGTATTAGCGATAGTGGCTCTGTTATTTATTACTGAACTTATTCCTTTGGCTATTACAGCTATGAGTGGCGCTATCGCCTGCGGCCTTTTAGGATTTATCCCGGCCAAACAGGTTTTTTCAGGTCTTTCCGATTCAACAGTAGTACTTTTCGCAGGTATGTTCGTTGTTGGTGCTGCCATGTTCCA
>OFMG01000229.1_pt1 | contig 87346 bp, 83 predicted proteins | sample 1541751 | NCBI WGS metagenome assembly OFMG01 (sample SAMN04209232, study PRJEB22552) | human gut metagenome | biome: gut; material: feces | host: Homo sapiens | place: USA: Oklahoma
CATATTGACAAGTGTAGCACTTCCAAGCTCTGCAACGAGTTCTTCCTTTGAATAGGTTTCACTTCCGAAGTGTGCGCTTGCTCCTGTCTCCAGTCTGTCAAGTCTGCTCTTATGTCCAGTGCTGTGAATCATCTCATGGAATAGAGTGCTATAGAATTCTTCTATATCTTCATACTGTTCTTTACAAGGTACTTCGATATAATCAAAAGTCGGTGTGTAAAAAGCTTTATTCGTTACTGTCTCGAAAATCTTTAAATGTTCTCTGTTCATGTATTCGTTTTTGATGTTTTCGGCCTCTTCAATCGATTCAAGATTTGAAATTTTCAATTGTTCTTTCGGTTCAACTCCATCAACCTGTGAAATGTGAAAGACGTTGTAATATCTTAATAATGGTAACTGCTTGATTGTTTTTTCTCCGTCTTCGTTTATTTCTTCGATTTGTTGAATCTTCCAGAATGTAACAATTTCCGATTTCTCACCTTTTCTAATCTTACCGCCTAAGCCACTCCATTGTTTAAATGTTGCGTACTCGCCACCATGTTTAAGAAGTAACTGATTAAGTAATGAATAAGGCCTATTACTTATTCTGTTATAAGCTCCGCTGTGTGTTCCGCTCCAAGGTTTCTGCCATGGGATAACACCATTTTCTAACTGTTCAATAATTCGTTCTGTAATCATTTCATATACTGATTTCTTCATATCTTTGAACCTCCTCTGTATTTATTTGTTAATATTATAATACACTTCAAAGTGTACTTTTACAATGGTAATAATACACGGAAAAGTGTACCTATAATTGTGAAAAGTACACATATCAGTGTATTATTATACAAAAAAGAGTACATTTTTACGTGTACATTTAGCTATAATGTCAATATACAAAGTACACGAATAGATGTACAATGTAATCATAAACAAAACAACAGAGCAACAGCGAAAGGTGAAAACGAAGTGGCGCAAGCGTACCGAAGACACCAACATAACAGCGGTGAAGGATAAGGGGATAATGAGACGGTCTTGAAACCTTAGATAGCTTTAATGCCTGCCGTGGCTGAAAGCTCTTATAAGAAGAAAGAGAGGAAAACCCTATGTGTATTACAAAGAACGAACTTGAAAAGAAGATTGATGAATTAAGAAGCCTGAAAGCATTGAAAGAAGAGACTGAGAACGAGCTGAAAGCATTAGAGAATGAAGTCATTTTCTATATGAAAGAAAATAACTTGACAGAAGAAATTACCAATAATGCGAAAGTAACTTATAAATCTCAGAGCAGAACAACACTTGATAGAAAGAAACTTGAAGAAGATTTTGGGGAGAGCTTGAAACCGTATGAAAAAGTTACGTTCTTTCCAGTCCTCAGAATTAAATAACAGTCACGGCGGAGAAATCCGCCAAGCTGTAATGCTACCACGGTGCACAGTGAGAGTTCCAAGTCTCTATTAAAGCAGAGGACAGCAGACAGAATGAAAGTGAGGTAACAGTTATGACATTAGAAAATATCTTATTAATTGCGAATGAAAACAAAAATATGTATGTATGGGACAACGGTGAAATCGTGGCAAGCTATGACGGCAGAGATTCAATCCCAGAGGAATTAAACAATCGTATCGTTGATATGTTGGACTGCGAAAACAATGAGTTTCACGTTTATCTTGCAGGTGAATAGGAGGTGCAGAACATGAGATATAAAACAATTGCAGATTTTGGTGCTTATACGGTAGTTGAGCCGACAGAACCAGTGACAAAGATTCAAACTATCAACATCTGCCGAAAGCCAGTACAGATGAACAGAACACAGCAGAAACAGATTAGCCATAAGCGCAGAAAGAAAGTTGAGAAAGAATTAAATCATTCTGCGTATATGACAACAGCAGTTACATTTTTTTCTATTGTAAGCATGGTTGCATGGTGGGTAGCAGTTGGATATTAGGAGAGGAGAACAGCAGTTATGATGTACAGTGAATTTATTGAAATGAGTGGCAAGAGTGAGAGCTACATATCTTTGACAGAATACACGGAAGAAATTGAGCCGATCTATATGAATTGTGATATTCCAAATAAGCAGGAGTTTATAGAGCTTTTCAAAGATGTATTCAAAAAAATAGTATATCCGATTGTTAATAATTTGATATCAACAATGTCAATAGAGGACAAGTTGACATATATCCATTCAGAAAGTTCAGACATTGAGAACCACATTAAATTAGTTGATTTACAAGCAAGAAAGCTTGCATATCAGTATATGAGATTGTATCTCGGAGTTTAGGAGGAGTGAAGCAGATGAAAAAATCAATAACAGAATTTGCAGTTGAGACAGACAATAACAGAGTAGTTAAAAGAATTGGGAAGAGTGTTGTATTACAGCCAAGAACACACTTTTGCGGAGAACGAACAAAATATTTTGACGATTCCAAGCTTTTGAAAAAGAAGAAATAAGAGTAATTGTTGAGTTAGTGGTCATTTGATTGACCGCTACTCAATAAGAAGAGGAGAAAAGATGTATAGAGTTTTCTTAACACGAACTAATATTACAATTCAAATTCTTGAAACAGAATCACAAGCAGAGAAATTCTGTGAGGAATGGGGATGGAAATATGACGGTTCAGAGGGTTCAGGGTTCATTGATTATGAAGAGATTATTAATCATAAGAATTGCTGTATAAATTAGAGGAGAGCGAAAATGTTTAGTTCAAAATATTTCACACTTGGAAGACAGGTAGTAAGTCAGAAAATTAGCATTGAACTTTTGGAGAACAAGCTTTTTGCAATTGAAATCTTTAAGGCATTGGAAAGATTTTGTAATAAGGATTGGGGAGAAATGGGCGAAGAAGATAAGGCAGCCAATGAACAAGCATTAATAGAGGGAAATAGAATAATGGGAGCATATCAGACTTGCAAAGGAAAGATATGGATTATTACTGAAGCAGACAGGTCAGCTACAACAGTGTTATTCCCGGATGAATATTAGAGAAAGGAAGTTAAAACATGGCACTTGTGATTACAAATGGAGATTATTATATCCACTTCAACGAAAATGGAAGGCATCGGAAAACAGAAGATGTTAATAAAGCAATTCGATACGACAGTGTAAATCAAGCAAAAAATTATATGAAGAAAGCTCCGGCTAAAACAAAGGGATATTATATTTTCGATACGGAAACAAAAAAGATTGTATGGAGACATACAAGAAGAAAAAAGAGAAGTCCAGAAACAAGAAAGATGTTATATCACAAGTTTGATGGAAGATGCCAGTTGTGCGGAAAAAAATTGACATTGGAAAATATGACATTAGATCATATTATTCCTTTAGATTTAGGTGGAGAGGATGAATTGAGTAATATTCAAATTGCTTGTGCGTCCTGCAATAAATTGAAAAGAAATATTCTTCCAGATGATTTCGCAAATCGTGTTACAAATATCTTTATGTATCAGATGGACAAAAAGCGAAAAGGGAATTTTATGTGGGAAATATCCTCAGCAATATTACGGAAAATTATTTGAGGCAACGCACTGACGGAAATTATTTCTGTCGGTGCGTTGTCTTAAAGAGTATGACAGATGCATGGAGTTATGGTATACTATTAAAAAGGCTGTATATTTATATCGGCTTTTGATAATAGGGAAAGCGAGGACAAAATGTTGGCTTTAAAAGAAACGATTAAAACAATTTCTAAAGAGAAAAAAGTGACACAAATAGAAATGGCTGAAACATTAGGAATAAGTAAACAGAACTTCAGTAATAAAATTCAGCGCAATACATTTTCTCCGGATGAATTGGTTAAAATAGCAGATAAATTAGGGATGGAACTGGCATTTGTAGATAAAGATGCAGAAATAAAAAACGGTAACAAGTATGTAATTAAAAGTGCAGAATAATTCCCTATTCATTAAGAGAACCATAGAATTACCAACAGTAAAAGCACAATGGCAGCAAACAACAATGAATCATGTAATGGAAAATTAGTTACTAGCATGTTATAATATACATAAGAAAAGAGGAAAATATTGAGTGTAGATATTCTAATTGACAGACTCACAGATTGTTTGGTTGAAAGAGCAGACGGAAAAATTGTAGAGACGGAATATAGAAAAAGATCTTCTAAAATAAAGCAATCAGATTATAAAGACTGGAAATTTAATTGGTCTTTACCTGAGAAAAATAACTATAAGATATATGAGTTATTTGTAAAGGGAGATGAAACAGTACAAGGTAGAATTGCTCTGAAAATAGATGGTGGTGTTGCTGATGTTGATATCGTAGAAACTGCCCCTCATAATTATGGGCATAATGGAAAATATGAAGGCGTTGGCGGTCATTTATTTGCAATAGCGTGTCAATGTAGTCTGGAAAGCAATTGTGATGGAGTGGTTGCATTTACAGCGAAATCTAATCTAGTAGAATATTATAAGAAGGAACTGAACGCTGTTGAATTACAACCAAGAAGATTAGTTATATTTGAAGATGCAGCGGAGATACTATTAGATAAGTATATTAGAAAGTAGGTGTTGTATATGTTAGCGGTAAAAGAAAAACAATTTAGAAAAGTAATCAATCTTGAGAAGTATGCAACAGATGGTAGATTAACTGAACCTTCAGATGGAAAAATATTCGATTATCGGAAAATGAGAACGCTTGTTGAAAAACTAGGTCGTCCATTAACAGAAAAGGAATCTGAAGAATTTAGAATTAAATAAGACACAGAAAGCACCACGGAAATTATTCTGAAGGTGCTTTCTCTTTACCCTACTGCCGATCGTGTATATCATTAACAACCTGTTCAAGAGAAATCTTATCCCATTGCTGCTTAATTGTTTCATGTTGTAGTTCTGCGATTCTTTTATCCATGTATCTTTCCAACCAGTTAGCTAAAAAAGATGGTACAGCCGGGAGATGCTGAACGATGGAAAATAATAAATCTTCTGCTTTTGAATGTGATTTGTCTAATAGTTCCTGTAATGGATTTCTTGGGTTTAAATCTATTTGTTTCATGGAAAACTCCTGTTAAATTTATTTAATGAGATCTAACGAACTCATGTTCTTATTATACCGTGTTTCGGACGGAAATACAAATATTTGATTGAAAAACTTAAACATATTTATAACGTAGAAATAGAAAAGTACAAATTGTCTGATATTGTCGAAGTTGTGATTGCAAATACTGTATACAAAGCTAAATGTGTAAGTTGAATGGACAACTTCAAAAATGTATGCTATGTTCTGAAAATACTATATAATGCGATTAACATATTGAATTAACATATATATTGTGGTATTGTATAAATTACTTCATGGACAAAATTGAACAAGAAAGGAGAGAAGTATATGGATAATAATGAAAAAATCAGTGAGCTGATAGATACAATAAATGAGCTAAACAGGATGATACAAAATATAGTTGAAAGAGCAATGCAGACACTTAACGATGTGATAAAACCATGTTGGCAAAGTATTGTCGCAATTTCTCAGATTGTAGTTGAAGTTCTTGCTGAATTATCTTCAGAAACTATAGAAAATATGGCAGGATATGCGAATCTATATTATTCGTTAATAAGTTCATTAAAAATATATGATTCTAATTATGAACAACGTTTGAAGAAATACAGAAAAAAGTATAAGCATCCTATAAAACGCTTTTTCTCTAAACATCAGATAATGAAAGATATTTGTGTTTCTCTGTTAGTTGAACTTATATTATCAGGGGTTAAATTTGTGGGAATAAATGTTTATCAATTTTTTACGGATGATCAAAAAGAGACTGTTCAGTATACGGTAGAATATAATACAAATTCAGATTCGTTAAATATACAAATTGATACTTCGGAGTTGGAGAAGGATACAGAGGTTGTTTTACCAGATGGGAAAAAATTAATGTTTCAGATGCCATAAGAAAAGAGGAGACAAATGAAACGAGCAACATTAGAAGCAACAGATGAGAATATTCTGGGATTGATTCGAGAACAAGAAAAAAATAATGACAGAAATCAAGAAATTATAGAATTTATAGAAGGTTTGGAAAGAATAGGTGAAAACAAATTTATTAGTCTTGATGCTAGATGGGGTGAAGGAAAGACTTTTTATGTTCGACAGATAGAAAAAACATTAGAATATCAAACGTTAAATTACTTTAAAAAAGAATTTGAAAATGTTCAAGAAGAATTAGAAAAACTTGAACCATATTTTAAAGGGACGGACTTAGAAAAACAGATAATAACACATTCATATCTTCCAGTATATTATGATGCTTGGTTATATGATAATCATTCTGATCCATTGATGTCATTGTTATTGGTTATTTCAAAAAAATGTAGACAGCAGATTGATACAACAAGAGCTAAAACTCTTTCTGAACGTTTAGGAGAGCTTGCATCATCAATTTCTTTTGGACTTCAATTCATTAAAGGTAGTCAAATATCAGTTGATGGTCAAAAGGTTATAAATGCTTTTAAAGATATAGATATTCTTGAGGAGATAAAAACAGCAGAAGAACTTCGAGCAAAAGTAAAACAAATATTAAATGAAGCGCTAGTTGAGCAAGCGGAGAAATTAGTTATTTTCATAGATGAACTGGACAGATGTAGACCGAGTTATGCGTTGGAAATGTTAGAGCGCATAAAGCACTACTTTGATGATGATCGGATTATTTTTGTTGTTTCTGTAAACAAAGAGCAACTAATATATACGATATCTAATTATTATGGAAATGGTTTTGATTCAACAGGATATTTGAATAAATTCTTTGACATAAATGTATATGTTCCACCGGTTAAAAGAAAAAAGGAAAATATTTATTTAACTTATGGTGGATGTAGATACTTTGAAGCGATGATAAAAACTTTCTCTGACTATTATAGGCTGTCTTTAAGAGATAGATTAATATATGAGGAAAGAATGGCTATTATAGATGCCGCAAAAAGTAATAAGTTAATTGATGATGATACTATTAGTGGAATATGTGCATCTATATTTGTTCCATTAATTGTAATTTTGGATATGAAAGATATTGAAGAAAAGAGAAGATTTATAAACGGGGAAAGTAATATATTTGAAAAATTTGAGGATTTGGAAGAAGTTTCAAAATTATATAAAAGTTTGGGGTGGCTAGAAAAAGAAGAAAATCAATGGATGGATGGGAAAAAGAAAGTAGAAGCTGTATATCAATATGCATTTCAAAATAATGCTAATGCAATAAAATCTGCTGGTTTAGAAATAAATCAACTAGAAAGACATCTTAAAGAAATGTGTATTAAATTAAGTGGAATAATCAAAGATGATAGACTGAAGGAAGAAGAAACAAATTAATATAGAGGCGAAATCGGTGGATCAGCAAAGAAAGTTGGAAAACGTATTAAAGAATTGGAAAGATTGTATGGAATCGAGCATGGTGGAGATAGAAAATCAAGTTCAAATAATTTTAACTTGAAAACACAATCAGATTTAGCAGCACAAATGGGTATCTCAGTTGACACTCTTCAAAACTATAAACTCCTCGCAGAAATGATACCAGAACTTTCTGATTTGGTACTGGCGTTGTTGCATGTTTTTTAAAGAAGAACCCTCCGGTTTATAATTTCCGGAGGGACTTTTTATCAAAAATTTACTAGTAAAATATAAAATGCTTATTAAAATTGTATGGATAGTAGTAAATGAATTGAATCGGTCAGACTATAGCAGTTATTTTTTATATCTTATTTTCTGAACAATTCGTTTCAAATTGCGACATTTGCATCTCTAATCCACTATATTGATTTTTTTTCATATAATCCAGTATCGTTTGTTTTAATTCAAGATAATAAGCTTGTTTTGTCAAAAATGATCCATTGTTTGCATCTTCTTGTAAAGTTTGGATTTTTTTCATAAGTTTGGTTAAGAGTTCTTCGATTTGTTGGTGTTGAGCTTCATATAAAAAATCCATATAAGGTAATCCTACAAGAGCAATAATAAAAATAGGATCAATTCTCAAACACTTATTCATATTTAATAAACTGTTGAGAAAAGCATCCCGATCAAGTTCGGCAAGTGAATCATATGTCTTTCTTAAAAGTTCTGATTGGGTATTAATTATAGAAGAAAGTAAACGTTCTCTTTCTTCGTCAGTTCTTCCTTGAAAAACTTTGTACCAATTAGGTGTCCTGCCAGATTCTTTATAGGGAACGACTTTTATTACATTGTCAATATAATATTTACTTTGCGCAGAAAATTTTTTGAGATCTGCGGAAGAGGAAGCATTATACAGTACGATAGAAATAATATCTATTAAATCGTTTCTATAAATTGTTTTTTGGCGATTATCATCTCCATTTTTACCATTTCGCTCAATTTGAGAATACCAGTAATCATTATGTTTAATCATATTTGATATTTTTTTCTTGGTAATCTTTTTTGATGTTCTTAATTTGCTAAGGTAATCTATTAAAGTGATTTCTTGCTCATCAATAAAGAGAAGCTGATTCTTATTATAGCGAGTTGTAAATGGCAAATCTGACATTGTATTCATCTCCTTGTATGAAAATTATACCATTGAATATATACAATTTTATCACACAATATACAAAATTACAAATAAGATTGTATACTGCCGATAAAAAATGCGTACTTTTAAAGAAAAATGCGTATTTTGTCTTTATATACAATTTATATATATACAAATAATAACAATCATACAAAATAATATCAAAAAATTGTATAAAATCCATTGACACGCAATAAACATGGTGATATGATTATTTCATCGAAAGATACAGAGACATACAGACACAAGTGAGATAAGTGTCACATATGAAGAGAGGAGAACAGAAATAAAGCAGAAGAAAAATCATATTACCAGTTGATAAATCGAACAAATGTTCGCATAATATAGTTGAAAACAAAAAAAGAAGACCGACACTCGCCAAAGCATCGATCTTCTGAATGATACGCCAATATCATTCCATATGTAGTAGTACAGACCCACGAAAGAATCTATACTGTTCCTTGAACAAGAATAAGTATAGCATCAAATTCTAATTGTGGCAAGTCTGTCACACATTTTCCAATACAAAAATCAACTGAATATTGCAAAAATAGAGCCTGTTGAGGAGTTCCTATAGCATTTTTGCATCCATCAACATCTATTTTTGTACAAACCGCACCTTGAAAACTGAACATAGAGGAATCAATACATGCACAAGAAGGACTGGATAAAACGGGAATGTAATGGATGTAAGCAATATAATGCCGAGTGTAGAAGTGGAGTATGCTTCTGGCAGCAGATTACAAGAAAGATTACTATTGTAAAGAAAGATACGGGATAACATCCCATTTATTTTTTCAATGTAGTATCCGAGATCACATAGCTCTCGGAATAATCTGAATAAAAGTTTGGAAGAAGGTGAGACGAAATTGAACAGGGATTTGAACAGGATATCTTATATCATCATGAACATGATGCTGAAATCAAAAGCTGTAGACTTCATGCATTCAATGTCATGTGCAGAGATACAAGAACGTGTCAGAGTGATAAAGACGGACACAGTATATAAATATATGAAGAAACTGGAAAAGATTGGACTTGTAGAAAAAGGAGCAAAGGTTGATCGAGCATATGGTTACATATTAACTAAAGAAGGAATCAATTTATTGCCGGAAGTTAAGGAGGAGAAAGAGGAATGTTAAAACCTAAATGTGGATTTATTGGAATTGGAGCTTATGGAGGAAATCAGGTATTACCATTTCATAGAGCAAAATATCCAAGTCTATTCATTAATACAGCAACGACAGATTTAGAAAGCCTTACAGAGGTTGAGGAAGAATATAAATATCAGATACCAGGTGGTGAAGGCTGTAATAAAGATAGGAAGAAATCAAGAGAGCTGTTCCGAAAGGATATTGATAACATCATCAATGAAATCAAAGAAAAACTTCCGGGTATAGAATATCTGTTTATTGCAGCTTCGCTTGGCGGTGGAACTGGTGCAGGTGATGTAATGCCATCGAAAAGAGTAGCTATGAACGAATTGGAAATAAAGGCTTGCATCATTATTACAGTATTGCCTGATCCCAAAATAGAATCAGTTCAAGCATTAATAAATAGTTATGAAACATTAGCTGAGATAGAAGCTCTTGAGGAACCTGGAACAACATTTATTCTGGATAACAGTAAAAATAATAACAAGATGAAAATTAATGAAATTTTCTTTTGTCATTTAGATGCGTTGCTCACTTTGGATTGTAATTCCGCACTTGGAAATATAGATGATGCAGAAGTTGAACAGATGTTACGTAGTAGAGGTTGTTCAATCATCAGTAAGCTTGGAAAGGACAAATCCGATTTACAAAATCTTCTCAGCACATTTCACAACAATGTATATGCCCCATTGGAAGAAGATAAAGTAATTAAATATATTGGGCTTACGAATGTAGGAGCAGGAAAAGGGATTCGTATGGAAGATATTTATGCAGAAGTTGGAACACCACTTGATACATATGTACAGTACGAGTCAGCGTTTACATTATGTGTTCTGTCTGGCTTATCTCTTCCATACAAAAAGATGGAGGAAATCAAAGATATCATTGATTCTAACAAAGATACAATCAAGCGTAACTTAACAGCGCAAAACAGTAATCGTCTCTCAAAATCAATAGGATTCTTTGATGAAATTACTTCATCTGAAAAACCAACAGAAAAGAAAAAGAGTAGTAGAGATTTACTATTTTAGTAGAAAATCCGAATTGAACAATAGTTAGCAAGCAACTTATCATGATTTGACATACAGATGAACGATAATAGGTATGATGAAAGATAAGGCTGCGAAAGAACATGTCTATTTAAAAGAAGTAGGAGTTGGAACACATGGTTGGTGTATTACAGATAGAAATAATTTCATTCTTGCAGGTGAACATGGAATGTCTCTTGGAGAACTAGATCATTATTTCAAAGAGTAAGGGACTTTCGTAGTCATACATATGAAAATAGGAGGTAAGAAATAACATGGTAAGAGTAAAAAATGACAGAAGAACAAAGGTAAGTAATGTGGATTATGAAAAAGGAGCAGTTGTATATCAAACACTATTCGTCAGAAAAAAGAATGTTCACGCAATAAAAAGTAGTGACTTTGAACGTGAGTGGAGAAAGAAGTTTGATGAAGATGATTTGGATATAAAAGTAATTAGAGCAATTTTCAACGAGACTGTTCAAAAGGCTGGAAAAGATAAGCAATCTATTAAAAAATACAGAGAATCATTTCGTATAAGTTCAAAAAGAAAAATCCCAAAGGAAATACTTGATTTGACTGTTGGAAAATGTATCTATGTACAGGTTGCAAAAAATATTAAAAATGGGAAAAATCCTTTGAGTGGATATCGAATTATGAGAAAAGGTGATAATGTTGTGATTCGTTTTCCAGACTATTCAGGGACGGAAGATCAGGTTATTGAGTTTTTGAATAAATCGCCAAACGAAGAAAAAATGCTGAAAAGTGAGTCGAGTCTATTAGAGATATTAATGGATGAAAACACATCTTACAGCAAAAAAGCAGATGCACTTCACAAATACGATATTAATATTTGTTCTCATAAATTTGCTATGAAAATCGAAAAGCTTATCAGAAAAACACCATCGCAGCAGATACTACATGAAGCTTTAAATTTGGCAAATAGAATTGGTATTAAAGATATGAGAAACAGTCACAAATTGATTGCAAAAGTTAATAAAAATGCTCACGTGAAATTAGAAAAAATACCACCATTCAATAACAAACAGAAAGTGAGTAACATGGTAGATGCAATTGTTCGAGAAACAAATCTAACAGAAGTAGACTGCAAGAATAAAGAACAAATGAAAACTCTTAAAAAGGCTTTGTTCAAATTGTATCCAAAAGAAGCAGATGTATTAAATGACCGATGTGGAACACCTCAGTTGTTTGGAAATTGGATTTCTAAATATATTGAGGAAACTGTCACAACAGTAATAGGAGAATAGATATATATAGGACTGGTTACATATCCAATGCCAGTCCTAGCAAATAAAAATTATTTAAAAAAAGGAGAATGAAAAAATGACAAAAGAACAGATGAAAGAAATCATGAGAGAAGTAATGCAGGATGCAGAAGACAAGATTTATGATGACGTAATTGCAGATATGGAAAGTTGTTTTGAAAAACTGAAGAAGTCAGAAATTAATATTCCGCTTATCAAGGAAGTTGGAGATATGAGTTTCGAAGACACGGTAGATAAGATTATCGAAAAGTGGGCAGATTATAATGAAAACACGGAAGAGGGAATAAATGATAAGAATGTGCTTGTAATGCAGTTTGTAGAACTTCCACAGCATTATAGTTATGTAAATGCCCTGTTTTCTAGCGAAGAGTAGTCATAACAGAGAACATATTTATATAAGAAGGAACTGCGACCGTTGTGTTGTGGTTCCTGGATAAAAGAGAGGACAAAAAACATATGCATACAATTACAAGCAAGCAGTTATACGATTTAATCATATCAGAAAAGTTGAATGTAAAATTGGTAACAAGCAGACACTTCAACGCGGTAGGAATGGCAGATATTATTGAAAAAGAAGATTTTATGACAGACCTTGAGAAAGCTACACATGCTGGACGTTTCGATATTGTTGAGTGGAAATGTAATGTGAATATAAACAGAACAGTTATTTTGACAGCTGATTTGCACGACAAATATGCTGGCGAATACATTGAAGTTTTTGGAACAGTGCCAATCCACATATCAATCAAGCAGCTTGAAGAAGAACTGGATTAAAAAGCAGTAATTTGAGCGTTTACAGAGTCTATAAAGGGGATTAAAGTTCATCCTTTTTATAAAAACAAGATAGGAGAGGAATGACATATGAATAACGAGATTAAAAATATTACCATTTTTAATCAAAGAATGGCAGGTTACTTGATGCAGAAAGGCTATGTACTAATAGATATGCGACCAGATATGAAGAGTGGCAGTAGAAAAAATGTTTTCTTCTTCAAAGATACACCACAGCTTAGAAAGTCTATGAGTGACTACATTAACCGATAGCCGGAGGTGTACCAATGAAGAAAACAGATGTTATAAAAAATAATTTTTCTGAATTAATCGGAGATGTATACAAATCTTGGGATAATACAAGAGTAATTCTTGATGGTGGAACTGGTACTGGAAAAACATACTTTACTCTTAACGTACTTGGAAAATACGCACAGAAAAACAATAAAATAATTTTATATTTGTGTAACAGATCAAAGTTAAAAGAACAGACATATAAAGATGTGAAAAAACTGAAATTACACAGTACAGTTTATGTTACAACATATCAATCACTTCAAAACAGAATTAAACATAAAGAGAAGCTACCTCATTACGATTATATCATTGCTGATGAATGTCATTATTTTACAAATGATGCATTATTTAATGAATACACAGATTTAGCTTATAGATATCTAAAGAAGCAACAGGACAATGTTGTGATTTATATTAGTGCAACAGCAAAAGTATATTTTCATTGGATGAAACAGAAAGAAATGGTTGTACCGGAACATTATTTCTTAATTCCAAAAGATTATTCATATGTTGACAAAGTATATTTCTATGATAAGAAATATCTTATTCCTCAGATAGATAAGATTTTGGAAGAGGAACAGGATAGTAAAATCATTGTGTTTTGTAATTCTGTGAAACGTATGCTTGAGCTGCATGAAAAATATGGAAATTTAGCAAAATATTTTGCTTCTAAAAATGCAAAAAAAGTTGAATCAATACGTGATGAGAACTGCATATATGAACATTCAGATGGAACTATTACCTTTGATAGCCGAATTCTTATTACAACAAAAGTTCTTGATAATGGAGTAAACATTAAGGATAAAATGGTAAAACATATATTTTCTGAAATTCTTGATGCAGATTCAGCTATACAAGCATTAGGAAGGAAACGGCAAATTTCAGAAGATGATACATGTACATTTTATCTGAAAGATTATTCTGGACAGGCGATACAAGGTCTGATAAATACAAATGAATATCAATTAGACCCTGTTATGACATATAGAATCAAGTATGATGAATTCTTGAAAAAATACAGTCAGAATCGTAAGCGTATTAGGAATAATAAGATTTTTTATGCTAATTTCGTTAATGAAAAAGAAAAGAGCAGTATAGCTTTTAATGAAATGCGATTAAATAAATATTTGATGGATAATACGATTCTGAATGACATGAAAGAAAGCTCATATAAGATAGTTATGACTGAATTATTGGGATACACTGTGGCTGATAAAATTGGGAATTTAGAGGTAAACATTGAAGAAAAAGATGAATTCTTAGAATATTTGAATTCTATAGAAGGTAAATGGCTATATTCAGATGAACGAAAAGAAGTTGTAAAGAGATTTGAAGATATTGGAGTAAAGCTGAGAAGACAGGGGATCAATACTTTAAATGGTGCTTTGCAAGATAATTATGGAAGTAAATATAAATGTCGTTTTAGGGATAAAACCTTAGATGAAAAAGGAGAACTCACTAAGAAATTTCTAGTAGATAAAAAGAGAAATTTAGAAGATGGTTCTAAAAATCCGAATAGAGATAAAAAATATTGGATTCTTGAAGAAGTATCTTGGGGGCGAATTGGCACTTCACTATAATATATAGTGAGATGTCAATCTGACCCCAGACATAAGATTCTAAAAATTTGTAATTGATTCTCTTATTGTAATAATATGAAAAAATGAAATGCTATGCAAAAGAGGATATTACAAAATTAAATAATTTTAGGGGGGTTTTCCTAATATATATGTATTAGAGAATCCCCCCCTAAAATGAAAAATATGTGTAATGAAAATATTTAAAACGTAGTTGTGATTTTCTGCATTACGCCACACTTGGCGGAATGCATCAATTATCAATCTTCGCCGGACATCCCCTTGTGGGTGGCAGGAGAAGATGAGAATTGACAACAGGGAGTGGGAGAATCCCACAAGACATATAAGAAGTAGATGAATAAATTACAGCAGGAATATTAGGGGAAATACTTGAGGAGGAAACTATTATATGATAACAATAAAAAATCAATCATATACAGAAGAACAGATTATACAATGTCTTGTCACATGTGACTTTGTAATCAGTAAGAATGCCCTATTAGAGAAGGAATGGAGCAAATTATATATATGTGATGGTAGGTGTTGGTATACAAGAGGAGATAAATATAGGAAAAAACGTACTGACTGGATGGAATATCGTAAAAAGTTAGTTTTCTTGTTATTAGATAATAAATACTCTACGAAAGAAATTGGTCAGAAGAAAAAATCTTGTGAGAAGAAAGCAACACAGAAGTTGGTAAAAGAGATTATAGATTTAATGGAAAGAAGGAATCTGAATATATGAAAAACAGATTGCAGGAATTAAGATGGGAAAAAGATTGGTCACAAACACAGCTTGCTATGAAAAGCAATGTGTCACATTCTACGATTGGTTATATAGAAAATAATCAATTTGAAAATCCACATGTTTATACTGCAATAAAACTTGCTCACGCTCTTGGAGTATCTGTTGAAGATATATTCATACTTTGAGATGGATGCAGAAATCAGTAAGGCACATGAGGAATATATCTAAGATCTGAAGAGATTGACTCCACAAAATTGCGAAATAAGGTCAAATCTTGGTAGATGAAATCGAAGTTTCATTAATTACAAAAAGTATCGTATGTGCTTGCTTAAATCAAATAAAATCGACCCTATTTCGGTTCATAGAATTGCAGGTAAGTTCTTCTTGGCTTGGTTGGTTACAAGAGGAATTTACTAAGGATTTTAATGAATAAATATAAGGATAGTAAGAATAAAATTAACAGTTAGATATAGTATGTATATTTAAAAAATTGAATATTTGAGAACAGTATGGTAAAATCTTTGTACAAAGTAGAGAGAGGAGAATGTTATATGGACAGATTAATGGACTTTTTGATTAAGAAAGCTCCATATGTATTGGTAATCATTCTTGGATTTATAGCACCAGGTAATGTTTTCCTATTTATATGGAATAGATCATTATATATGGAAATGGATGTTATAAAACTTTTAATACTTTCTTTTGGTATAACCTATATAGCATTTATTCCGAATAGTGTACTTGGTATTTTGGTTTATTTTATACATAAAAAAAGAGAAAAAGAAAACCAATTTACAACTAAATTTCAATTCATATTTTATACTTCATTTACAATGATTTTAACAGTAATTGAATTGTTAACGTATATATTTTTTAAACTATGTGGAAGTAAACAAGCACTTAGTAGTTTTGTCATTGAATTTGGAATAGGCATAGGAATAGCAATAATTATTTTATTACTTTACAAATTTTCACAAAGCATGTTATATAAAAATAAGAAATTCAACCAACCATCAAACGATTAATACCGATGGTTGGTATTTTTTTAGCTTTTTCAGGAAATCAGTCGGAGAATAGTATATGTAAGAACAAAAGATTGGAGTGATTATTATAAAAATCAATTATAAAAAGAAATTGAATCCGTTGACTATTGAGTCCATGGAAGCCAGCATGGTACATATTCATGGTATAGCAGGAGACAATAAAGGAGTTCAATACAAAATGGGGAAAGAGTGGGTGGATTTCAAGAAAATCTTCACACGGGAAGCAGTATTGGATGATAGTTTGTTTTTGCGATTCATGAGAACAAGCATTACAAGAAATAGCAACGACTTTTCAAAAGATTTTATTGTGATGAAATTTTCATATGATGCGGAATATAGGCTTGAAAGTGGCAAAGAACAAAAAATGAGTAAAGAAGAGTTGCGAACATTTTATTATAAAAATGGAGTAACATTTCAATCAGCACATACGGGAAAACATGGTAAAACAGAACCTATTCATTACAAGATGTTATATAGAACATCAGGAAAAGCAAAGAAAGGAGAGTGCATTTTTGTTCGAGACAATCTATTTCATAAAGCAATTAATTATTTGACGATGGGATTTTATGATCTTATGGAAGAAAAAGCAAAAGCTGATCCGGATACCGTATTTAAGTTAGTAGAGTTGTCTGCATATCTTAGTTTGACTACAGCGTGTGCAATTGGATATATTCATATTCCGTTAAAAAACATTTTAGTCGTAGAAGATCAAAGCGCATATACAAAACCAATGGCAGCGGAGATTGTTAAAGTTGCAAATGTTCCATACGAGAATGATGAATTTGTTTTAGAGTTTGATGATCCACGCATGGAGACAATTCTTAATAATCATAAATGTACTTTAGACAAAGACAAGGCTGCTGAAAAAGGATGGTCATATATTAAGGAAAGAACGAAAGAGGAATTGAAGAAAAATGGTATCCGTATTAACGGTAAATATCCTGGACACCATGAGAGTATTTCCTATACTGTAAAAGAATGTGTTGTGGAAGAAGTAGAAGATGCAAAGATTGAAAATATTTTGTGGGATGGAATGGGACTTATTGATGAATCTATTTTTCCAAAGTATGCAAATGGATTTGTTTATTGTCGCTCTCATTTCTTTAAAAGCTGTTTGTTTCGAGGAAATGTACAGGAATATTTTAAAGATTATTGCAAGGAACATGAACTTGATTTTGAAACGTATGAAGTAACGGATATGTTTGGTAATAAAAAGAAAGTATCGGATATTAAAGTTGTTATTACTGATAAATCATTGAAGTGGTTGAAATTTACAGATATGATGGGTGGAACAAAACAAAAAGCATATCGTACATATCAAAAATTAATGAATGAATATGAGAATGTTTTTTCAGTTGTAAAGACCGCACATAAAAGCAAGTGGGATAATTTGCAGTTATCAACTTATCAAATGAATAATTCTTTACCATGTACAGATAAAAAGATATTGGGAGAAATTGTTGGACAAGCAATAGACTTTATCAATGGGTTGAAGGATGATGATAAAAATTACTTGAAGTATCTTGAGATGACAAAGAACCAATTTAATTTGAATGAATTCCTTGTGGATTTGGTGAATCGGAATCCAGAGTTTGTAAAGACGGAGTTTTTTAGAAAAAAGAAGAAAAAGGATGTTTACAAATTGGTGGATGATTTCAAGAAAGGTCGATTACCGCAGCAAGGAGATAATCTTACAATTATGGGAAATCCGATTGCACTTCTAATGAAAGCGGTTGGAAAAAATCCATTGGAAGAAAACATTTTTGATGTAGAAGAGGATGCAATTCAATGTTACACAGAAAGATTTATGGACGGAGAAAATTTAGCTGCATTTCGTAGTCCTCACAATTCTCCCAATAATATTCTGCATTTTCATAATATCAAATCAGAAAAGATTTCAAAATATTTTCCCAACTTAGGAGAAAACATAATAATCATCAATTTGATTGGTACAGATGCACAGGCAAGGGGCAGCGGATTTGATGAAGATTCAGATTTTGTGTTTGTGACTAATCAATCAGAGGTGGTAGAGCTTGCAAGACAGGCATATGTTGAATATCCAACTATCATTAATGCGGTAGAAGAAATGAAGAGTAGTGATTATCATTTCCGGTTGGAAGATTATGCATTGATGGATAATAAAATTGCTGATGCACAGGCTTCAATAGGGTTGTCTACAGATACAGCACAGTTAGCCTTATCATATTATTACAATGAAGGAATGTGCAGTAAAGAACTAAGAGAATGCTTTATTATTTTGTCTGTGATTGGTCAAATATCGATTGATCTGGCAAAAAAGGAATTCGATTTAGATGAAAAAAATGAAATCCGTAGAATTAAAAATCTTCCCTGCATGAAAGGAAAAGATATTCCTCAATTCTATGCTGATAATAAAAAGTCCCGGAATAATAAAGACTTTGGGAAAAAGGTTAAGACATTGAATTGTCCAATGGATATCATGGCTGAACTGATAGAAAAGAATATTATTGGTTATTCACCAAGGATTTACCATGAACCGATAAATAAATTTTTGAATAAAGCTTTATTGTGTAGAAAAGTAGATAATCGATATAAGAAGCAAAAAATAATTGATGAAGCCCAAAAATATAATGATGCAATTAAGGCGTTAGAGTGTTCAGCGAGAAAAGATACTTTATCTGATGATATGCTTTATCAGTTGAAATCACGGCAGATGAAAATGTTCTTACAAAAAGTAAAGAATGAATTAAGTCAAGAAACAGTTATGCATCTAGTTATATATGCATTTGGAGATGAAAATTCAGATGTTAGAACTACTATTTTAAATGGTCTGTTTCATACACATAAAGAATTGTTAATGAATTGTTTCGCGAAAAATAGCCAAAAAATGTGATAAAAATTTGCACAAAATTACCAAAAACGCAGTAAAATTCAGTGAATTGAAAGTCCTGTTATGAAAGAGAAGAGTAGCTTACTTCAATTTCGTGACTGCATGAAAGAAGCGTAAGTCGAGTAGTGCGGTCAAATTATCAAGTCGAGGTATGGATGCCAATACGTATCTCGGCTTGAAATAGTAAAATGTCCTTAGCTGTGTATGTCAGCTATTTTCTACAAAGAAATATTTTTATATAAATTTTTATTTACGTGGGAGGTGAAAAAGTGACTCAGGAAGAATTACGAGAACTATACAATGAAAGAGTTCAGAGAGAAAAACAGTGTTATATCAGTAAGCAGACAAACATTAACAGTGGATTACTTTCACAGTTCAAAACAGGAAAAATCGATCTCTATCCGCATCTTTTTAAGCGTTTAGAGGAATATCTTTTAAATAACTAAAGTTCAAAAATCAATTAAATTCAACAGGCATTTCAGCCAATATTTCACACAAAAAAAGGAATAAAAACATATGAGCAAAACATTCAATTCGTTTAACGCTCTGAAAAAAGCAATTCAAAAAGAAGTTCAAGCTGCAATGAATGAAGTGGTTAATACTTCATTTGTCAATGTACATTCTAATGTGGATCAGTTCTATAACTCCCCAGAAGGAAGATATAACAGAACAGGGCAATTAGCTGAAAGTCCAGAGATGGCTTTATCAGGTGGTGGGGACTCTTACCACGGAGAAATCAGCCTTGATACTGGATTTCGCTATAATCCATCCGGGCGAGATACACAGACCATTTATGGATATGCCGAGGATGGTGGTCTTCTTGGACAAGGTGGATTTTGGCAGCAGACAGAGCAGGATGTAGAAAAAAATATCAATGAAGCATTTGGAAAAAGATTTAAGTAGAAAGGAAATGATTATATGGAACAAATGAAAGAAAGAATAAACCATCTAATTTATGGGAGATTTGAAGATGGAACAGGAGTTTATGGAAAATTATTCAATGTTCAGAAAATAGAAGAGTCAGCAGAAAAAGAACCATATTATAAACTGAGTATTAATCTTGGTGACAAGTATTGTGTCATATTAGATACAAGAGAGATTGTTAATATATATGACTTTACGGAAATATGTTCTGAAATGGACAGTAAGCTTGAGGATTTTGGAATTAATCCAAGATTTGAAAAAGCAGAAATTATGGATGAAATAATTTTAAATTGGGGTGGTTATACGGAGGAAGAAAAGAAAAAATTAAGCAGTTTGATTCGTACAAAAATGGATGATGATATCATTGTGAATTTGATGGAAAAAACATCAAATCTAGCATCAGAAACCGAACAGCTTAAAGAGATAATTTGTAGAATGGACTTATCTTTATGCCTAAAAGGTGAAGTAAGAAGATCTATATAAGGAGCAAGTGCTTATGTCACAAGATTTTAAGATAAATATAGATGCGGATCTAAGTACCGCAGAAGCAGAACAAAAATTAAATGCTCTATTGAAAGAGAAGCATAAGCTTACAATAGATGTAGATGTGAGCGGTCAGAACACAGCGAAAAAATTAAAACAGAATATAGAAAATGGATTAAAAAATGTAAAAATAGATACGTCTGCTATGGGAAAATCTCTGGCAGATGCTTTTAATATTACGGACAAGTCTACAATTAGCAAACTTCAGAAGCAGCTCAATTCAATGATGACAAGTCTCGGAAAGTCATGGAATGGGCAGAAGTTTAATATTGGAGATGGATTTGAGACATCAATGACAAGTGTAGTAAATACGCTAAAGAAAAATGCAAAGACACTTCGTTCTTCCGGGGCTTTTGATGGTTTCTATGACTATTTCAAAAATCAGAAAATTCTTGTTACCGATGCTCTTAAGAAAGAGCTTGGCGATTCCAATTACAAATCTCTTTTAAATCAAAATATCGGAAAGCTCGTTACCGATACAAAGAAATCTACAGCGACCATCAATTCAATGTGGTCAGAACTCAATGGTAAATTCCCTAATTTATTCCCTGACAATATTACAAATCAAGCAGATCAGTTGAATCATGCCTTATCAGTTTGGAAACAGGCACAGGCTGATATAAAGAAGATATCAGCAGAAAATATGAATGTTTTTGAAGCTGGAAACGTTGATTCAAGAGCATGGGATTCCGTCATTAACATGGCTTCTAAGATGGAATCTGCGTTAAAGACAAGTATTTCTGAAGCAACAGAGATTGGAAAAACTACGGTCGATTTAGATGTTAATATCAATTCTGAGCAAATCAGTTCACAGATTCGAGAAGCAATCAGTTCTGCGTCAGCTTCAGCAGGTGAAGCATTAAATATTGACTTGAAGTTTAATCAAGAAGAGTTGTTATCTAATCTCCGCAGTGCAATCAGCAAAATTGCTATGGGTGATGAACCAGTAAAAGTAGACATTGATGTTGATAAAAATGGACTTCAGGAGAAGTTAAATGCAGCGTGTCATGATATGGAGATTCCGGTTGATTTCAAGATTGATTCTGAAGATATAGCAAGCAAGATCAAAGCAGCAGTTAATAGTATTACGGATATCGAGTTAGATTTAAGTGTCAATACGGATTCAGTGAAAAAGGCTGTAAAAGGAAGTGTAAATGAGATTGAACCAGATGTTGACAGTTCTGCTATTAATCAGTTGCAGAACGCTTTACAAGGTGTTAACAATGCAGGACGGCAGAGCCAAAATATCTTTTCCTCGCTTGGAGGAAGTATAGAAGAAGCATTTAGAAGCACCTACAATGTCTCCAATTTGCTCCAGGATGGAATGTATAAGATGTTTGAAGCAGGAAAGAAAGCTGCGGAAACTGTTAAAGAATTCAATGACATTAAAACGAATCTTGCAATGGCTACCAATGCCGATTCGGATTATATCGATAATCTGATGAATGACTATAATAGTCTCGCACAAGAACTTGGAAGTTTGACAAGCAGTGTGGCTGAATCAGCGGATAGTTGGCTGAGACAAGGAAGGTCAATGGCAGACACGAATTCGCTTATTAAGGACTCTCTTGTACTGTCAAAAGATGCAGAATTAAGTTCTTCGGATGCTTCAGAAATTTTAACAGCAACATTAAATGGATTCCAATTAGCAGCAGACCAAGCAAGTAGAATTAATGATATTCTAACAAGTATTGATTTGGAAAGTGCATCAGGAGCTGACAGCATCGGAACAGCATTGATGAAAGTAGCATCACAGGCGAATAATGCAGGGGTAAGTTTGGAAAAGACAAGTGCTATCATTGCTACAATTAAGGACGTAACACAGGATAGTGATGAAAGCATTGGTACAGCTATGAAGTCCATCTTGTCTCGTATGAATCAGATCAAAGCAGGGAAGTTTGTAGATTCAGAAACAGGAGAAAGCCTAAACGATACAGAAAAAGTATTGAAGAAAATCGGTGTATCCATGCGTGACAACACTGGAATGTTTAGAGATAGTGAAGGTGTTCTTGATGATATCGCAAAGAAATGGAAGACATTAGATAGCAATAGTCAGAAAGCCGTTGCAACGGCGACAGCAGGAACTTATCAATATAACAAATTCATTGCAGCAATGGACAACTGGGATAAAGTTGAGAAGTTGACAGATGTTGCTTATAACTCAGAGGGAACAGCTCAGAAGAAATTTGAAGATAATTACCTTAATTCCCTTGAAGCTAAGACAAATCAGTTAAAATCTTCTCTTGAGGGATTATCAACATCATTAATTTCGGATGATATGTATGCAGGATTCCTGGATGGTTCTAAGGCAATCGTGGATTTTATAGATAAAACGAATCTTCTCAAAGGTGCGCTTGCTGGACTTGGAACTTTTGGAGGAGCATTTGTATTCAAGAATCTTACATCAATGATTCAAGGGACAGTGCGTGAATTCTCCAATCTTGGAAATGCAATGAATCTTGTGAAGAGTGGAACAATTGACACGAAAGGGTTTAAAGAGCTTCTGAACTTAACACAAGGATTGTCTGAATCACAGATGCAGTTGGTTCTTTCCAGTACATCTTTGTCGGATGCGCAGAGAGTACAATTGCTTACAAATTCTGGTGTGGCACAGGCTGAAGCAGAAGCTACGGTTGCTGCTATGGGATTGTCTACAGCAAATGGAGCAGCAACAGCAAGTACCGTATCTTTTAGTTCAGCTCTTGAAGGACTTTTTGCCACAATGATGGCGAATCCAATTATCTTATTAACTGCGGCAGTATCAGCCGGAGTAATGGTGTGGCAGTCCTACAAGCAGTCAGTAGAAGATGCGGTTAATAGTGCATCTACAGCCGGACAGAAGTTTTCTGAAAATACATCTTCATTGAATGAGCAGATTTCAAAGGTTGAAGAATTAAGAGAATCTATTGCTTCAGGTGTTCTTTCTGATGAAGAGGCTTACAATGCTAAATCTCAGTTATTAGATATTCAGAATCAATTAGCATCTACATACGGAGAGAGTGCAAGTTCCATCGATCTTGTGAACGGTAAAATGGAAGAACAGATTGCTCTTATGCAACAGCTTCAAGTTGAAGATGCAAAGAAAACTCTGAATGAAAACAAGACAGGTTTTGATAAAATCAAATCTGAAATGACAAAGACACGTACATCTGGAATTGCACAATTTAATGGTGGCTCAAAGGATGCAGAAGCAGTAGCAGAGATAGCAAAAAATTATGTTGACAAAGGTTTATCTCTTCAAAAAGATTCAACAGGAGCTTATACAATTACATTCAAAGGTGATGTTACGCAAGCAGAATCTACATTGAATTCCTTTATGAATGATGTACAAAATCGTATTGATACGGTTGGAGACAATAATGGAATTCTTGAGGGAGTTATTGATTCTACGTCATCTGAACTGTCTAAGTTCAAAGGAATAATTGATGAATATGGAGATGATTACAACAACTTCCTTCAGGCAGATATCATATCAAAAGGACTGGATGCTGGAAGTCCTGCTGCCATTTTAGAAGATTATAAACAGGCAATTGAAGATTATAACGAGGCTTTATCTAATGGTGATACTTCTGCGATTGATCGTGCAAAGAATTCTTTTGATATAATGTCATCAACTGTAGATGGAGTATTAGAGAAGTATTCCCAATATAAGTCGTTATTCGATGACGTTGGAAATTCACTTGATACAAATGCAATCAAAGTAAACGATTTCAAAAATTCCGTCAAAGATATGTTCCAAGGTGGAATTGGCGAAGAGTACAAGAAAATCAAGGATTGGGGACTTGACAAGTACGAAGATCAAATCAAAAATGGTACTCTTCCAACAACATTCGGAAATGTCGATATGGACAACCGAAAAGTTATCAAATGGAATACTGATGAACTTAAGAAGTTTAAATCACAGCTACAAGATATTCAGTATTTTGATGCAGATGGTAATTTCTTAGAATCGTATTACGATCAACTGAAAGCAAGTTCGGACAAGGGACTTAAATGTATTGATACTGTATTTGGAGATGTCATTAACGAGATCGAAGGATATGATGGTGTCACAGATATTGCATTCTCTCACATTGTGAATAATGATGATGGTACTTATCAATTCTTAGGACAAAAATCGGCTCAAGAATACATTTATGGAATCCTTGATGCTGCGAAAGAAGATGGTGATTTATCTCTTTCTCATATCCTTGATTTGGACAAAAAGGGAATTGAAGATGCAGCACTGTTTAATGCAAATGGTGAACAGGTTGGTCAAGCGTATATACATGGAATCATTTCTGGATTCAACGAAAATGCAACAGATATATCCATGCTTACTCACTTTGCAGGTAAAGAAGGTGCGCTTGGAATAATAAAAGATAAAAATATCTTTAAAGACTTAACAGATGTTGATTTGAAAAGCATTGATATTACGAAAGGTAACTTGGATGAAGTTGGATCATCATTAAAAGATGTTGTAGACAAAGCAATTGAAATTGGTGTTGTTTCTGATGATTCTGCTGAATCAGTTGCAAAAGTGGTTGATATTCTTACGGACATGGGATTGACTGGCTCTGTATCGATTGACAATTTAACAAAGTCATTTGCAGAAGCACAAGATTCGATCAATAAGACAACTTCTAATATGGAGTCTCTGAAATCAATCCTCTCGGAATCTGTTTCCGGTGCTGGAATGTCTGCGGATAGCGTTAAAGCATTTAAGGATATGTTTGGTGATGATGCTGATAAAGCATTGGAAAAGACAGCAAATGGATATCACTTGAATCAAAAAGCATTGGCTCAACTACAGGAACAGCAAAAACAGAGTACAAAAACAGATTACTTGGGTTCATTAGCTGATCAACAAGAAGCACTTAGAAAAGTCGAAGAATCTATTTCGAAAGGATTGCTTGCAGGACAAGATGTCAGTGCATATGCAACACAGAGAGATAGCATTAAGCAAAATATAGAGACTCTTCAAGATTTAGCATATCAGTATGAAAATGCACTCTCCGCCTATAATCAATGGCAAGCTGCTATGTCTGGTGGCGAAGAAGGTGATATGTATGATTCTATCCAAGGAAATCTTGAATCTGCAAAGGAATTGTATGATAAAGGACTGACAGGCACAAACAAGTTTCGTGAATTTGTTGATTTGATGAGTAATCAAGACTTATCAACTGCTTCAAATGAAGAGATTGTTGCTGCGTATGAATCTGCAATGCCTAAGATTAAACGTTACTTCACCGAAGGTCAGGAAGGTGCTGTGAACTTCCTAAAGGATATTCAAGATATCAATTCTGAGTGGGCGCACATGAATGATGATGGTTCATGGAAAATTGATTTTGGAGTTGGCAACGACCAAGAAATTGCAGATAAGCTTGGTATTGATGTTGAAGCAGTCCAGGCGGTAATGAGGAAACTCAAAGATTATGGCTTTGATATTAATTTAGATCAGCCAGTACAATCATTGGATGAGTTAAAAACATCTGCTGAATCTGCAAAAGAATCTCTTGTTGACATGAATGAGACATCTTTCAATGGAATTAACCTTGATTCCTCTTCATTTAGTGAAGTTACGGACGAGATTGAAAAGGTTCAAAGCTACATCGAAACTATTCAAGAAGATTCTGAAATAGACCCCGAAGTAAAAACAGAGAAACTTCAACATGCAAATGAGATACTTGAATACCTTGTTCAAAAGCAGCAAGAACTTGGACAGTCAGATATTGAAATCACAGTTAATGCAGATGAATTAGAGTCTAAAATAAATGATGCTAAATCAGCATTGGGTGAATTTAAGAACGAAGGTGGAACTGTAGATATCTCTCTTGATGGTGCGCAAGATGCGGTTGATAATTTACAGACACTTCTCTATCAGAAAGAAATGCTCACTAACACTTCTGCGGTCATGTCGATTGATACAAGTCAAGTTGATGGGAAAATTGGAGAAGCAATTGCCCTGTTGCAAGAGTATCAAACAGCTGTAAACAACTTAAATGCACAGAATGAGCTTGGCAAAGCTGGTGTGGACATAGATACAACTGAAGCACAGCAGAAAGTTCAAGACCTTGCAAGTAAGATTCAAGGATTGGATGGGAACACAAAAGCATCATTATCATTGGATACTTCTGAAGTACAATCTGCTCTTACGACCTTGACAGAAACGAAAGTTAATGTTAATGCAGGAGTAAATCTTGATACGGCTGCTCTTGGAACGATTCAATCTTCTATTTCAGCAATTACACCACAGATGTTAGTAAATGCAAAAGTAGACAAGACACTTGTTGATGGATATGATCCTGAAGATAAGAATGCAAAGGTTAAGTTTACTGCGGAACATTCGGATGTAGATGCTTACAAACCATCAAATAAGAATGCAAAAGTAAATTATACTGTACACGTATCTGGACTTGAGAATCTTCCAGGAAATAAGGAAAGAAACCTTACATACAATGTTAAAACAAATGGTAGCGTATCTCCGGCAAATGGTACAGCTCATTCTATTGGTACAGCTCATGCAGCAGGAACAACTAATGTATCAGCAAATAAGAATTGGGGATTAAAGCAGAATGAGCCACACGCACTTGTCAATGAGTTAAAACCTGAAATCATTGTAAGAGATGGACAGCCATTCATAGTGAATGATGGAGATCCTGCATTTACAAGTTTGAAGCAAGGTGACATTGTGTTTAATGGAGAACAGTCAGAAGCTCTATTAAAGAATGGATATGTAACTGGTTCTCATGGGAAATTAGCTTATGAGGGGGCGCATTCTTTAGGTACAGCGTTCTCTAATGGAACTGGTAAATTTAATGTCGGCAGTAGTGGAAGTAAATCATCTTCTTCCTCCAAAAAGAAATCATCAAGTTCCTCTTCCAAATCCTCATCCAATAATTCCTCAACTTCATCTTCAAAATCTAACTCATCCTCCGATTCTTCAAATGACAAAGAGGAAACAAAAGAAACCCTTGATTGGATTGAAACAAAGTTAGACCGTATCAAACGTAAGATTGACGAATTAGATATAACTGCTTCAAGTACATATCGCACATGGTCAAAGCGTAATGAAGCATTATCTTCTGAGCTTTCAAAAGTAACCGAAAAAATCTCATTACAGCAACAGGCATATGACAGATATATTAAAGAAGCTGAATCAGCCGGAGAAGGTCTTTCTTCGGATTGGATTGATAAAATCCAAAATGGTAAAATTGACATTGAAACAATCACGGATTCTGATCTGAAAGAAAAGATCAGTGATTATAAGAATTGGTGAATTTACATGCCAATGTAAAATCTATTTAATTGCGGGAACATCCCCATAACCCTATTTTGCTACAACGTAACTGGAAACGGTAAGCGTGAATGCGGTGCGAGTTAAAAACTCAACAGTCGAAAGATAGAAACTATAAAAAATAAATAGGTTAGGGACAACCGGGAGTGCAAGTCTCCCAAACGCAGTGAACTTCCTAAGTCAGAAATGATATGGAAGACATTCAGAGACTAACCCTTTATGGGTGGCGTAAGCCTTAATGTAGAGTCGCAAGCGATTGGCGGCTCGAAAAATATAGACTATTTGAATAAAATAAATTATAATGGGAAAGATATAGAAAGTATATAATAAAAAGAACATACGTTCACTAGTAAATTGTACAATAAAAAATGCGTACTTTTGTGATATTTTTGTGTAGCATTTTTCTCTTAAATTGGCTATAATATAGTTAAGAAAGATATGTGTCTTTCTTACAATGTTATAAACAGGCAACTTGAGTGTCTGTTGTCAAATGGTATATGTCGCTTTGTCAGAAAAGTGGTATATACTGACATTATGGGGTTTGATGTTCGTCCACAATCTGACTAGGCTAGATCCGAAAGAAAACATCACATAAAAGGACTCTGTTTCAAACAGAGCCTTTTGTGTTTACGGGGGATAAAATGCAACAAGACATATTGTATGAAGCGGCTGTAAAATATGCAAAATTAAGACATGTTGCATATGAAATTAAGCTTGGAAGAAAAGGAAAAGAATATAATTTATTGCTTCACTTTCCATATGATTCCTTCTTTCATTTAGCAGGAATACAACATTTAGATGATTTAAAATTTTCTTCTACAAATAGAGAACGTATATTTAAAGACATATTAAGTGGAGATTTGAAAATTGAATATTTAAAAAAATCTTTAAAATATGAACAATACAAGGTTGAAGAACGTATAGCAAATTTATATTTATTAGAAGATATTATAGAAAATAATGATGTTACGTATAAAATCAATCCACGATTTTACACGCAATATACAGAAATAGTTGCAGATTATCTTTTGGAATATGTAGATGCAGAAACATTCTATTTATTCCTTGTTAAAGAAAGGATTTATCCTAAATTTGAAAATGAACATAAAGGTTGTTCATTTTTTAAGAAGTATTATACAGATTATACCCGTGGGACTTCAAAAAGTACACTGTTGTTATTAAATAAAATTACACATTTTGAAACGGAATTCGAGAGTAAAACTGAAATTTACCGAAGTCCGTCATATAAACCTAAAAATGAAAAGATATAATATTCAAGAGCAGTAAATCACTACTGCTCTTTTATAATGTCCCAAAATATCTCAAAACATTTCAAAACAAAATCCCAAAATAATTTTATTCAAATAGAAGATATAGTCCCATTCTCATGTGAAAGCATGAGGAGTATTTAATATACTCTCGTCCATGTAGCGAATGGATGAAAAGATAAATGATGAAAAAGCTCTTGATTGTAGAGATGCGATTATTGATCTCAAAGAACAAGAGTCTAAACTAATTGAACAACGTTTCAATAACATTAAAGATGAATACGATGCAATCTTAAAACAGTTTGAACATACACAATCAATGCTTGAGGGTGCGATTGATATTACGGAGACATCCGGATATATTGTTAGCACAAAATATTATGACAGCCTGATTTCTAACGAAAATGAAAAAATCAATAAGTTGTACGCAGAGCGTGAAGCACTGGCTAATTCTTTAAATAGCGCACTTAGCAGCGGAAAAATAGATAAGTATTCTGAGTCATGGTATAACATGCAAGACGAAATAGATTCTATTGATGAGTCTATTCAGGACTGCAATAAGAGTACAATCGAATGGGGAAATAGTATTCGTCAGATTCAATGGGATTTATTTGACAAGTTGCAAGACAGAATCTCTAAAATCAATGATGAAGCAGATTTCCTTAAAGAACTTATGTCCAGTGAGAAGATGTATGACGACAAGAATGGTGGTCAGATTACAGAATATGGAAAAGCTACATTTGGTCTTCATGGAGTAAAACACAATACTCTCATGGCACAGGCTGATGAGTATAGAAAAGAAATGGAAAAGATTGACGAACAGTTAAAATCTGATCCATTCAATCAGACACTCATTGACCGTAGAAATGAATTACTTAAACTTCAGCAAGAGTCTATTACGTCTGCAAAGCAGGAAAAGGATGCGATTAAAGATTTAGTTGAAGATGGTATTAATTCTCAACTTGATGCGCTTCAAAAGTTGATTGATAAGTACACTGATTTGCTTGATACCAACAAGGATATGTATGATTATCAGAAACAGTTAGCCGAAAAGCAGAAAGAAATATCTTCCATCGAGAAACAATTAGCTGCATATCAAGGAGATACTTCTGAAGAGGGTGCGTCAAAGAGACAACAGTTGCAGAATGATTTGAATGATGCGAAACAAGATTTGGCAGAAACTCAATATGAGCGTTCAATTGCAGACCAGAAGAAATTGTTGGATGATTTATATGAACAGTATAATGAAGTCCTTAATATGCGACTGGATAATATTGATGTTCTTGTATCTGATGTGATTGCAAATGTAAATTCTGAAGCTGGCGCAATTAGAGATACATTAGAAGCAAAAGCTGATAGCGTTGGTTACACAATGACGGGAAGCATGAATACAATTTGGAATTCGGCAAATCAAGTTATTACCAATTATGGTACTAATTTCTTGTCTTCTATTACAGGAGTTCAGAATGCAATAAATGATTTGACGAATCTCATTAAGCAAGCTGTAGATGCTTCTAATAAAAAAGCAAGTGCTAGTTCTTCAAGTACTAAGAAACCATCATCTTCCACTCCTGCTTCACAACCTGCAAAACCTACTCCAAAACCTGCAACAACATCAAGCGGTGATGGTGTTCCGAATGTTGGAGATGCGGTTATATTTAACAGTGGTGCATATTATTATAGTTCAGATGGTATAAGTCCTACTGGAACACAGATGCATGGACAGACAGTATACATTACTAAAATCAACAACGCATCTTGGGCAAAAAAGAAATATCATATTGCTAAAGATAGAAACGCAGCACATCCTCTCGGATGGGTTGATTTAAGTCAGATTAGTGGATATGAGAAAGGTATTAAGTCTGTTCCAAAAGATGAAATGGCTGTTGTCGGAGAACATAAGAAACCTGAAACAATTGTACTTGATGATGGTTCTATTTTAACTCCGCTAAGTAAGAATTCATCTGTGTTTAATAACGATGCTCATGAAAACTTATGGAGTTTTGCAAATGATCCACAAAGATTCATTGAAAGCATGATTCAGAATCCACCGGAAGTTCCGAACATGTTTAATAAGTTTGCAACGAATCAGACATTTAACTTTGATGTTAAAGTAGACAATCCTGCTAATTATGCTGAATTCTATTCGGAAATGATGAGACGATTCCAAAAGGATGTTAAAGCAGAAAAAATTATTCAAGATATGACACTTGGACAGATTACTGGCAAGGGTAGCATGAGTAAATATAGACAAAGATTTTAAAAGTGAGACGGTGTAGTAATGCATCGTCTCTTTTGAGAAAGGATATAGTTGATATGGATTTAGACAAGAAACTTAAAATAATGGAAAATAGAAACACACTTTTAGAGAAAGAAAATAAAAAATTAAAAGAAGAACTTGCACAGAGCGGTTCATTAGATAAAAAATACAAGGAATTGGAAAAGTTAAAAGATAATTGGGAAAAGGAAATATCTGATATTCGAGCATTAAAAGAACAATATACTCGTCTGTTAGATGGAATGAAAAAACTGAAGAAATTTAGATAGAGGGAGAATTACGTGGAACAACAAGAAAAATTAAAATTGTCGTGCGTCAAAGAAAAGAAAATGCTTATTGCTTATGAAATATCACATACTGATATGACAATTACAAGCAAGTCAGTAAAAGAATTATGGCTTGAATGGTATCCGGAGGATGCTACATATTTTGATATGTTACCTTACAAATGGGACACTTGTTATAACTGGATCAGTAAATATATTAATAAGCATGATTCGAAGTTTATATGTGAAGCAATTAAAAAGCAACGTATTCGCCAAAAAAGAGAGTTAAATAAAAAACTAAAGTATACGAATACGAATGCATATATCATCTTAATCAAATCTAATATTAAAAGAAATCAATTAGCAAAATATCTTTATGTTAATGGAGCGGAAAAAAGAACAGGTGATTTCGGCTCAATAGTTGCATATATTAAAGGTTTAAAAGAAATTCCAAAAAAATAATTGAATAGAAATTAAATGAAGGCGGTGTAAATACCGTCTTTTTTAATGCAAAAAAATCCCGTGTAGTCCGGAATGAATAATAGACTGCACCTGCCTGAGAAATAGGTTCATGTAGGTAAAAGAATGGAGGACATTTTGAGAAAAAATAAAAAAATAAAATATAATGGAACAAAAGTGTGTAAAGTGTGCGGAAGAGAATTACTAATAAATGAGTTTCCACTTAAAGGGGGAAGAATATGCAAAGAATGTAAGAATAAGAAGAATCGAGATCTTACTGCACAAAAGAGAATCGAGCAATATCTTTCTGATGAATCCATGCACTTCAAGAGGAAATATAAGAAAATTGACTCTTCAAGAATACTGAGAAAGAATGATTCTGGAATAGATTTGATTGCTAGAGATGAACGATTTGTAAAGTTGTTATATTACAAGGATACGTGGTATAGCAGTCATGGACGTGTAGTTGAATATAGAGATGGAAAATATAGAGTTCAGCGTGGAAGTAAAGATAAAAGAACTGGAAAAAGGATGTTTACACTTGAGAAGGAAAAATATGTTAAGCCTACCAAAATATTCAAGTATGTAAAACACAGGGTATCTGCGGAAGAATTAGCAGTAGAAACGTTTATCGTTAATTATGACAAGACGAATAATACAAGAATATGGCATCAATTGAACAATGAGAACGATTTATATTATAAAAATCTGTATCCAGTTACGGAAAAACAATATAATCGATTGACGGAATTGCAGGAAGAATCTGTCTTTCTGTTATCTGAAGATCTTATAATGCAGGTAATAAATGCAGTGGAATACAAGCAAGATGGATGGAATCCGGCACATTACAGAAGAGGAATGTGCGGAATAGGGTACAGCGGAATGGCTGTTGGAACAGAAGGTTATCATGAAAAATCATATACTAAGTGGAAGGACATGATGCAGAGATGTCATGATAAAGAAGTGCATAAAAAATACAAGCCAGAATATGCGGATAAATGCGTGTGTGAAGAGTGGCAGAATTATGCGAATTTCAAGCTTTGGTATGACGAGCATCATGTGTTTGGAAATCGAATTGATTTAGATAAGGATATACTGAAGCCGGGAAATAAGGAGTATTCCCCTGAAACATGTGTATTGATTGAACACTATATTAATACAATATTTGAGCGTCACGTATCGGACAACATATACGAAAATGAAGATGGAAAATACTTTGTTGGCAGTAATAGAAAAAAAGTATATGAGACATATGATGAAGTGTTTGAATTTGCTTGTAACAAGAAAAAAGAGCGTATAGAAAAGGTTGCAGAAAAGAATCTTGGAAGAATACCAAAGTGTGCTTATGACGCAATGCTAAGATATGATGTTGAAGCATTGATAAGACGAGATGTTATAGCAGCATAATAATATCATAAGGAAAACTATTCTATGGAACTAGCAGCAGAGGGTTTTATTAACAGGTGTATTGGAAATGCTCCTTCCCATATTTGTATCTATATGTTGTATAGTGTCACAAAGTTGTAACGTTTACGTTATTTGTTCTGAAAATCCTTTATTTAATGCGTTAGCCCTCCGGGGCACGTGGGTTCGAATCCCACCAACTCCGCTTGTGTGTTTAGCATGTAGGTATCATTATAACGATAAGTAAAAGTAAGAAAAAAGCACTAACAGAAGAGATATCACTCTTCTGTTAGTGCTTTTTCGATTTAAGAATGAGAAACAATATGTTTTTTAATTGCGTTGAAACTTTCCTCGCTGATCACATGCTCCATACGACAAGCATCATCAGCGGCAATCTGTGGGTCAACTCCGAGTCTCTCAAGCCAGGAAGAGAGAAGAGTGTGACGCTCATATATCATGTCAGCAATCGCCTGTCCGGATTCTGTTAATGTAATATAGCCCTCACGAGATACAATAATATGTTCGCTTTCTCTGAGCTTTTTCATTGCTACACTGACACTTGATTTCTTAAAGTTAAGCTCTGTTGCAATGTCGACGGCACGCACGACAGGAAGCTTCTTGCTTAACATGAGGATTGTTTCCAGATAATTTTCAGATGATTCATTTACATGCATAGGTAATGCCTCCTCTATATAAATTATAATTTATCTGTATCACTATTTACAGTGAATTTTCATGTCTTTGCTTAGTATATCATAATTTATTCCTGACAGCAAATAATTTGCCAGACAAATTCAACATAGATTTGGAATGGCGTTGAACAGAAAAAATAGAAAAACTGCAAATTAGTCATTGACAACTAATAAAGATTAGCATATACTAACTTACGAACAGGAGAGAAAATGAAAAAAATTATCAATCTCAACTGTTTTTAATAATCTATATCAAATGAGAATGGATTCTAATATCATTTAAGAAAGAAGCGTGAGATTATGCCACTTACAATGGCCAACATTGGCGAAACCAATACAATTAAGAGAGTAAGCGGAAATGATGAGACGAAGCGTTTTCTTGCGAACCTTGGATTTGTGCCCGGAGCAGAAGTGATCGTGCTATCTGCAATTGGCGGTAACGTTATTGTTAATATTAAAGATTCGAGAGTAGCAGTAAATGCTGATATGGCGCGCCATATCATGATCTGATTGAGACGCTGAAAAAGTGATGAGTAAAGTAAGGAAGGAGTATGTGTTATGACTTTAGGTGATGCAAAAGTAGGAACTACTGTTGTAGTTACAAAAATCGAAGGAGACAGTGCTTACAAACGCCGTATTATGGATATGGGAATAACAAAAGGAAGTGAACTTTTTATCAGAAAAGTTGCACCACTTGGTGATCCGGTTGAAATTACAGTTCGTGGATACGAGCTTACTGTCAGAAAGGCAGATGCACAGTGTGTAGAGGTTAAATAAGCCTACAGATACAAAAAACCTGACGAGAGATTCTAGAATTTAAGGAGGCAAAGAGAGTAATGGCAATCACAATTGCACTTGCAGGAAACCCGAACTGCGGTAAGACAACACTGTTTAATGCTCTTACAGGAGCAAACCAGTATGTTGGAAACTGGCCGGGAGTAACGGTAGAGAAAAAAGAAGGTAAGATCAAGAATAAGAAATACAAAAAGGAAGACGTTACAGTAACTGACCTTCCGGGAATTTATTCCCTTTCTCCATATACACTTGAGGAGGTTGTCAGCCGTGATTACGTTCTGAATGAGAATCCGGATGTAATCGTTGACCTTGTTGACGCAACTAACATCGAACGTAACCTGTATCTTACAACACAGCTGGTTGAGACAGGAGTACCGGTTGTAATCGCATTGAACATGTGCGATCTTCTCGCTAAGAGAGGTATTAAGATTGATGTCAAACGTCTTTCCATGCTGATCGGATGCCCAATTGTTGAGATTTCAGCATTGAAGCAGAAAGGTCTGGATGAACTGATCGATGAAGCAATCAAAGTTGCAAAGCAGAAGGAAGTAAAACTTCCTGGTGAGATCTTTGCAAAAGATATAGAAGCTGCTGTAGAAAGCGTAAAGGAAATCCTTCCTGATACAATTACAGAAGATAAAAAAAGATGGTACGCTGTAAAGTTCCTTGAAAATGACAGCAAAGTTGTAGATCAGATAAAGCTCTCAGGTGCAGCAAAAGCAGTTGTTGAAGATGAAAGAACAAAACTGGAAAAGAAACATGATGACGATATGGAAAGTATTGTAACTGACGGACGCTATCAGTTTATTCAGAAAATTGTAGGAACTACTGTTAAAAAAGCAAAAGAAAAACTGACAACATCGGATAAAATTGACCGTATCGTTACAAACCGTATCCTCGGTATTCCGATTTTCATTGCAGTTATGTGGCTTGTATATTACATATCTGTCACAACAGTAGGTACATTTGTAACAGACTGGACAAATGATACATTCGTTGGAGCCATTCAGGAGGCAGTTGGAGGATTCCTTACAAATGTCGGAGCAAGTGATCTGATCAACGGACTTGTAGTGGATGGTATCATCGGCGGACTTGGAGCAGTACTTGGATTCGTTCCACAGATGGCAATCCTGTTCCTTTTCCTGTCTATTCTTGAAGACTGTGGATACATGGTACGTATCGCATTCGTCATGGACCGTGTGTTCAGACATTTCGGACTTTCAGGCAAGAGCTTTATTCCGCTTCTGATTTCTTCAGGATGTGGAATCCCTGGAATCATGGCTTCCAAGACAATTGAGCAGGACAACGACAGACGTCTTACAATCATGACAGCAACATTTATCCCATGTGGAGCAAAACTTCCGGTTATTGCTATGATGGGTGGAGTTATTGCCGGTGAAGTAGCAGGATATCAGGAGAGCTCCTTCATTGCACCATTGATGTACTTTGTAGGAATCGTTGCAGTACTTGTTTCTGCAATCATCCTGAAGAAGACAAAACCTTTCTCAGGAAAACCGGCTCCGTTCGTAATGGAGCTTCCACAGTACCATATTCCACAGGCTAAGACAGTTCTCCTTCATGTTTGGGAGAGACTGAAAGGATTCATCATCAAAGCCGGAACAATCCTGTTCCTTGCATGCGTAGTAATGTGGTTCCTTGGAGGATTCGGATTTACAGCAGATGGATTTGGACTTGTAGAAGACAGCGCAGACAGCTTGATGGCAGCAATCGGCGGAGTGATCGCTCCACTGTTCGCACCACTTGGATTTGGTGAGTGGCAGCCTGTAGCAGCATCTATCTCAGGATTTACAGCGAAAGAAGCAATCGTTTCTACAATGGGAGTTCTTGCAAATGTGTCCGGAGATACAGAAGACGCAGTGACAGTAGCGCAGGGAGTTGCTTCCTGGTTCCCGTCAACAATTGCAGCATTTACATTCCTTCTGTTCAACCTGCTTGACTCACCTTGTCTTGCAGCAATCGCGACAATGGCACAGCAGATGCAGTCCAGAAAATGGTTCTGGTTTGCAATCCTGTTCCAGAATGTATTTGCTTATGTTGTTTGCCTGATCGTATACCAGGTAGGATCTTTCGTAACAGGCGGAGCATTTGGCGTAGGTACAGCAGTAGGATTTATCTTACTGATCTTCCTTCTGTTCATGCTCTTCAGACCAGATCCGTACAAAGATCAGAAAGTATACTCAAAACGTTCTGTGCAGGCAGCGTAATATGAGAGAAACAAGAACATGAAAGCGTTCTTGAAAAATAGAGCTGGATGCAGGAAATGTATCCGGCTCTCTGTTATAATAAGAGAAAAAAGAGGTGTTGATGACAATGATAGCAAATATTGTAATAATAATTTTGATAATCGGATATTGTATTTTTCTCATTTATAAAGGATATAAGAACCATAAAGAAGGGAAACATGTCGGATGCGCCGGATGCAGTGGCAACTGTGGAAGCTGCGGCGGATGCAGTGCGGCAGCTGGAAAATCTCAATATACAAAGAAAAAGTAAAAGGTGATTAGAATGGGAAATTCAACAGGTTCTATGTTTTACGCATTCGGTGCATTCCTTTTGATTTACCTTGTAGGTGTATTCATTTATCAGATTTATCTGTGGGTTAAGAAATGGAGAGAAAATAGAGAAGAGAAAGAAGATTAAAAGAGGAATTGCAAAATGGCAGATGTTATTATTGTACTGATTGTAATTATATTGCTCGGACTGGCTTTGAGAGGATCAATCAAACATTTTAAAGGAGAAGGTCCTTGCTGCGGAGGAGGTTCGGGGACTAGTAAGAAACCGAAAACAAAATTTCTAGACGGACCGGTGATTGGCAAAAAGACGTTGAAGATTTCAGGAATGCATTGCAAGCATTGTGCAAATACCGTAACGAATGCATTGAATGGATTGGATGGTGTTACTGCAAAGGTGAGTTTGAAGGAAAATAGTGCAGAAGTTTCCTATGACAGAGAAATTGATCTGGCAGATTTAAAAAATGCAGTAAAAAATGCAGGTTATGAGGTCACCTCTATCTCATGAGAGTGAAACTCTGTGAGATGGCGAAGTAACTGATACAGCGAAGACCAGAAAGCAGGAGGTGTACCGTGAGTAAGAAAGAGCAGATTATCGAAAAATTAAAAGAAAACGGATGCCGGATCACAAAACAGCGTAAGATGTTGATTGATATTATTTTGGAAAATGAATGCTCAAGCTGTAAAGAAATCTTTTATAAGGCATCCCAGGCAGATGAAAAGATCGGTGTGGCAACTGTTTACAGAATGATCAATGCATTAGAAGAAATCGGAGCAATCAACAGAAAAAATATGTATAAAGTTGATTGTGCGCAGGATTGTCCGGAAGATGGGGGATGTATCATCATGCTGGATGATGATACGATTTTTAAACTCACAGAAACAGGATGGAACAAGGTGATCCGCGAAGGACTGAAACATTGCGGTTATGTAAAAGATCAAAAAGTAACATCAATTAAATTACCGGATAATAAACGATAAAATTTATCGACAAATGCAGTTAGAATTGACTATCCGCATAGTGAGTTGATATGATGTATAAAAATTTTAGGAGGTTTTATACAATGTGGGATATATTTAAATTGAAAAAAGCAGGAATCTTTGCAGGAGGTGTTCTTTTCGGAACAGCGGGAGTGAAAATTCTTGCAAGTGATGATGCAAAGAAAGTTTACACAAACTGTACAGCAGCAGTTTTAAGAGCAAAAGACTGTGTGATGAAGACAGCAACAACTGTTCAGGAGAATGCAGAAGATATCCTTGCAGAGGCTCAGCAGATCAATGAGTCACGTGCAGCAAAAGAGGCTGAGGCTGTCTACGAAGCAGAAGAAGCAGAAGAGACAGAAACTCAGGAAGAGAATACAGGTGCGCAGGATTTCAAAGAGGAAGAAGTTTAAATCTCTATGAAATTTATTGTAAAGCATGAGATCAATGGCCGCCTTCGTATCCATGTTGTCCAGAAAAGGATGACATATACGGAGGCGGATACTCTATCCTGGTTTCTCTCCAATCAGAAGAATGTAACAGATGTAAAAGTATATGAACGCACCGCAGATGCTGTGATCTGTTATGTTGGAGATAAGGAAGAGGTCTTGAATTTATTGAAGCAGTTTTCTTATGAAAATGCAATTCTTCCGGAACATGTTGCTGCAGGTTCTGGAAGAGAGCTGAATGCTGTTTATCAGGAAAAGCTGGTCATGAAGACAGTTCTTCATTATGGAAGTAAGTTATTCCTTCCAATGCCGGTCCGTGCAGTGATTACATCTGTAAAATCAGTGAAATATATCTGGCACGGAATCCGTTGCCTGATGCATGGTAAGATAGAGGTTCCTGTCCTGGATGCTACAGCAATCAGCGTTTCCGTATTCCGTAGAGATTATGCTACAGCTGGATCTGTCATGTTCCTGCTTGGAATTGGTGAGATCATAGAAGAATGGACGCATAAAAAGTCTGTCGGAGATCTTGCGCGCAGTATGTCACTTAATGTCAATAAAGTGTGGCTGAAGAGAAATGAACAGGAGATTCTTGTAAAATCATCAGATATTGAGCCGGGAGACCATGTTGTGATCCGTATGGGAAATGTGATCCCGTTTGATGGGGAAGTAGTTACTGGCGAAGGAATGGTCAATCAGGCATCTCTTACAGGTGAGTCACTTCCTGTAAGAAGAAGTGTAGGACAGTCTGTTTTCGCCGGAACAGTTCTCGAAGAAGGTGAGATTGAAGTTCTTGTCAAAGCGGTATCAGGCTCTACCAGATTTGAAAAGATTGTGACAATGATCGAGGATTCTGAAAAACTGAAGTCTTCTGTAGAAGGTAAGGCAGAACATCTTGCAGATAGACTTGTTCCATATACATTACTGGGGACAGGTGCAGTCTGGCTCTTGACAAGAAATATTACAAAGACACTGTCTGTTTTGATGGTAGATTTCTCCTGTGCATTGAAGCTTGCGATGCCGATCACTGTACTTTCGGCAATCCGTGAGGCAGGCGAGAACAATATCACAGTAAAGGGTGGTAAGTTCTTAGAGGCCGTGGCCGATGCAGATACAATCGTTTTCGATAAGACAGGAACATTGACAAAGGCAACGCCGACAGTGAAAGAGATTGTTGCTTTCAGTGAATACTCAGAAAATGATCTGCTTCGTATTGCAGCATGTCTGGAAGAACATTTTCCTCATTCTATGGCAAAGGCCGTTGTAGATGCAGCGAAAGAAAGACATTTGTCTCATGAAGAAATGCACTCAAAGGTAGAATATGTTGTGGCACATGGAATCTCTTCCTCTATTGATGATAAAAAGGTTCTGATCGGAAGCAGTCATTTCATTTTCGAAGATGAAGGATGTACGATTCCATCCGAATATCAGGATAGATACGATTCGTTAAAACCAGAATACTCTCATCTGTATCTGGCAATCGAGAAACAACTTGTTGCAGTTATCTGCATTGAAGACCCACTTCGTGAAGAGGCAACAGAAATGGTTCGTGATCTGAAGAAAGCCGGTATCCGTAAAGTTGTTATGATGACAGGTGACAGTGAACGTACAGCGGCGGCAATTGCGAAACGCGTTGGCGTTGATGAATATTATGCTGAGGTTCTTCCGGAAGATAAAGCGAATTTCGTTGAGAAAGAAAAAGCAGAAGGAAGAAAAGTAATTATGATCGGTGATGGAATCAACGATTCACCTGCTCTTTCAGCAGCGGATGCGGGGATTGCGATCAGTGACGGCGCAGAGATTGCAAGAGAGATTGCAGATATCACGATTGCGGCAGATGATCTGCGTGAAGTTGTGACGCTGAAACTTTTGGCAAATGCCATGATGAAGCGGATACATAAGAATTACAGAAATATCGTCGGAATCAATTCAGGGCTAATTCTGCTTGGCGTGACAGGAATTGTCCAGCCGACAGTATCTGCACTTTTGCACAATGCGTCTACATTGATGATAAGCCTTGGAAGTATGAAGAATCTGCTGGATGAAAATAAAAGAACAGAACTTGAGTAGTTACTGTGAACAGCAATCTTGAGTGAAACAATATAAAATAAAAAAGGCAAGAAAAAGAACTGCCGGGATTAACTTTTATAGAGGTTTGTCCCGGTAGTTCTTTTTTATATGTTAGGAAAGTTCTTTCCTAACATATAAAAAACGCTCCGCTCAGGATGCGCACTGCGGCGTACAAGGTAGGTGTCGCAAGCGACCGCCGCAGGCGCAAGAATGTGCTAAGGCACATTCTTTATTCTAATGAGAAACATTATCAGTAAATGATATTGATATTACGTTTTCGTTATAGTATAGTAAATACATATGTTAGATGCAACTAACGAACAAGGAAGATATGTGGAAATGAATTCATAAAACATACAGGAAAATAATAAGTAAAGCAATAGATAATCAGATCTTAATTTCAGGAGGTTCAGTATGAGTGTAGTAATCATTGGAGGACATGACAGAATGGTATGTCAGTATAAGAAAGTCTGTAAACAGTTTAATTGTAAGGCGAAGATCTTCACCCAGATGTCAGCAAGCTTAAGCAAACAGATTGGAAGTCCTGATCTGATCGTTCTTTTCACAAACACAGTATCCCATAAAATGGTCCGCTGTGCGGTAGAAGAGGCCGGCAGATGTAATGCGGATGTGATTCGCTGTCATACGAGTTCCAAGAATGCGTTAGAAGAGATTCTGGAGAATGTTTGTGCATAATAAATATTGCTGAATTATTGAAAGTATGAAAATAGAAAAGTCCCTTCAGAAGAAATAAACTCCTGAAAGGGACTTTTTCTGTATCATGCTGCCAATTACGCAGATTATCAATCTGAACAGGATTACAGCACCAATTTCTATAACTGGATATTTTTAAAGAGATCTCCAAGGTTTGTTCCGATATCTTCCGCTTTCGGGATCACAACCTTTTCAGCTTTCTCTTCAGCCTTCTCTTTGTCTTCTTCGAGAGCTTTCATGCTCAGGCTGATCTTGCCATCTTTGATACCGATGACTTTCACTTCAACTTCATCACCAACTGTGAGAACATCAGAAGGCATTTTTACACGCTTCTGGGAGATCTGTGAAACGTGAACCAGACCGGAAAGTCCGTTCTCCAACTTTACAAATGCTCCATAGTTCTGAAGTGTTTCTACAGTTCCTTTCAGAACAGTTCCAACCTTCATACTTGCAATTTGTGCATCACGTGCTGCTTTTTCCTTTTCCTTCAGAAGCTCACGTGCAGAAAGGACAAGACGATTATTCGCCTGGTCAACATCAATCACCTGTACTTCGATATCCTTGAGAAGATAATCTTCCAGATTCTCGATATAGGAAAGGGACAGCTTAGAAGCCGGAACGAATCCGCGAAGTCCTTCTACCATTACAATTACGCCACCGTTGACAACACCTTCAATTTTAACAGGAAGAACAGTTTTCTTATCCATATAATCCTGGACTCTGTTCCATGGATTCGCATCATCGAAATGATCTTCATAGTCTGCCATTGTTTCTGTTACTTCATTTGTCTGTAATTCTTTCATTTCTTCGCTCATTAAAAGCACCTCATTTTCTTTTTCTCGTTAATCAAAAGTATAACATATGTATGAGAAAAAATACAACAAAAGTGCCAAAATCCGTGAAGAAAATGAAAAATGCGGTTGGATTAATAGAAAAAAAATGTTACTCTACTTATTGAATAGTGAATTGTCATGGTTAATTCAAGAATGCCTCGGCATTCTTGTTGCGAGGTGCGCGTCATGCAATTGCATGACATACTTCTACTGCGCACCTCTGCAATCCTGCCGGAGGATATATCAGCTGAGGGGATTGACTCCCACCACTGATATTAACTTGTATTTCACCATCTATAGAGGTGGGAGTCATCTCCCAGCTGATATACTTAATGAAGAAGCTGTTCATGTAAGATGACAGAATACAGAGATAAATTGATGTGAGTGTAAAAGTAAATAAGAGATAAATTTGAGAAGGAGAGATAGAAAAAATGGCTGAGAATAAAAAGGTGTATGTTGTAGGTCATAAGAATCCGGATACAGATTCTATTTGTACAGCAATTGCTTATGCAAATCTTAAGACAAAGATTACCGGAGAAACGTATGAGCCTCGTCGTGCAGGGCAGCTTAACGAGGAGACACAATATGTACTGGAACACTTTGGCGTAAAAGTTCCGTTATTACTTTCTGATCTTAGAGAACAGATTAAAAATGTGGAATTGAAAGAAAGTCAGGAAATTCAGGGAAGCCTCTCAATCCGTACAGCATGGGAAAAGATGTCAGAGATGAATACTCATACGATTCCAATCACACGTAATGGTGTGCTGGAAGGTGTGATCACAAAAGGTGATATTGCGAAATCCTATATGGAAGTCTATGATAACACAATGCTTGCGAAGGCAAGAACACAGTACCGTAATATTGCAGCGGCAGTAGAAGGTGAAATTGTAACAGGAAATGAACATGGTTATTTTTATAAAGGAAAAGTAACTGTTGCAGCATCAAGCAAAGAGTTGATGACAAGCTTTATCGAGAAAGATGATCTTGTTATCATTGGGGATCGAATTGATGCACAGCAGTGTGCAGTTGATCTGGATGCAAGCTGTATGGTAGTCTGCCAGAATGATCCGATCTCAGAAGATATTCTGCGTCAGGCAGAGGCAAAAGAAATTGTCGTTATCTGGACACAGCATGATACATTTACGGCAGCGCAGCATATCAGCCAGAGTATTCCGGTAAGATCTTTCATGACAAAGGATCAACTCGTAACATTCCGCAAGAATGATTATGTAGATGATGTGAAAGAAGTGATGGCACGCAAGCGTTTCCGCGACTTCCCTGTTGTAGATAAAGATGGAAAGTTCTTAGGTCTTGTTTCCAGACGAAGACTTCTCAATGTCAGCAAGAAACAGGTGATCCTTGTCGATCATAATGAGAAGAACCAGGCAGTAGACGGAGTGGAAGAGGCAGATGTCCAGGAGATTATTGATCACCACAGATTGAGCAGTATCGAGACAATCGGACCTGTATTTTTCAGAAATCAGCCGGTTGGATGTACAGCAACAATTGTATCTCAGATGTACGAGGAAAATGGTGTCGAAATAGATCCGGTGAATGCAGGACTTCTTTGTTCCGCAATCATTTCCGATACATTGATGTTCCGTTCCCCAACTTGTACACCACTTGATGAAAGCACAGCGAAAAGGCTTGCAGAGATTGCCGGGATCAATATAGAGAAACTTGCGCAGGCGATGTTCAAGGCAGGAAGCAACCTCAAAGGAAAGACAGCCGAGGAGATTCTCTTCCTTGATTTCAAACAGTTTACAGTGAATGATACGGTATTTGGTGTTGGTCAGGTGAATTCAATGAGCGAAGAAGAGCTTGAAGAGATTAAGGCAACAGTACTTCCGGAGATGGAAAAGACAAGACAAAATCACAGTCTGGATATGATTTTCTTTATGCTGACAAATATTATTACAGAGTCTTCTGAACTGATCTGCAGTGGTAATGAAGCAAGAGAAAAGATTATCGGAGCTTATGATTTGGAAGATAATGCACAGAAACTGATGCTCAAAGGTGTCGTATCACGTAAGAAACAGCTCGTTCCGGCACTTGTATCAGCACTGCAGCAGTAAGAAGCCCAAGATATTTTCAAATAGAAAGTCAGAACCGTCTCCGTAACAGGGGACGGTTTTCAGGAGGAAAGAGAAATGGCGAAACAGGTATGGAAAGCCGGTAATATGGTCTACCCGCTTCCGGCAGTTATGGTAAGTACGGCAGATAAAGAAGGAAATACGAACATTTTTACCGTTGCATGGACAGGAACTGTATGTACAAATCCGGCGATGGTATACATTTCCGTAAGACCGGAAAGATATTCGTATCATATGATTGAAGAGAGCGGAGAGTTTGTGATCAATCTGACAACCGAACAGCTCGCCCATGCGACTGATTACTGTGGTGTGCGCTCCGGCCGGGATGTAGATAAATGGAAAGAGTGTCATTTGACTGCGAAAAAGGCAGAGAAGCTTACTTACGCACCGGTCATTGAAGAAGCACCGGTCAATATTGAATGTGTAGTGACAAAAATTGAGAAACTTGGAAGTCACCATATGTTTCTTGCAGAAGTGAAAGCGGTTCAGGTGGACGAGTCCTATATGGATGAGAAGGGCAAATTCGAACTCAATAAGACAGGTCTTCTGGCATATTCCCATGGAGAATATCTTGGACTTGGAAAAAAGATCGGAACGTTTGGATACAGCGTGAGAAAAAAGAAGACCGTTGACAAACGAACTGCTAAGAAGATCACAACAAAAAATGAATCAAGGAGCAAGAAATCTCCAGAGAAAAGAACTGCAAATAAAAATACAACATTCAGAAAGAAGGGAAAAGTTAAAAAATGATTTCATTTGAAAATGACTATTCAGAAGGCGCACATGAGGAAATCCTGCGCAGACTGGCAGAAGTAAATAAAGAAGGAATTACAGGATACGGAAATGATTCATATTGTGAATCCGCAAAGGAAAAGATCCGTCAGGCATGTAAATGCCCGGAGGCAGACATTTACTTCCTTGTGGGAGGAACACAGACAAATCAGACAGTAATTGATTCCGTGCTCCAGAGCTATGAAGGCGTTATCGCGGCTGAGACAGGTCATGTTGCATCACACGAGGCGGGTGCGATTGAAGCATCCGGTCATAAAGTACTGACCCTTCCGCAACTGGAAGGAAAGATTCAGCCCAAAGATGTGGCAGATTATTTGAATCAGTTTTATAGTGATGGGAATCATGAACACATGGTTTTCCCAGGGATGGTCTACATCTCTCACCCAACAGAGTATGGCACACTGTATACACGTGGCGAACTCGCAGAGCTTTCCGATATCTGTCAGCAGTACCATATTCCACTGTATCTTGATGGAGCACGTCTTGGATACGGTCTTGCAGTAGAAGATACAGATGTGACAATGGAAGATATTGCAGAATACTGTGACATTTTCTATATTGGTGGAACAAAGGTAGGTGCCTTCTGCGGAGAGGCAGTTGTATTTACAAAAGAAAATGCACCGAGACATTTTGTGACACTGATCAAACAGCACGGAGCACTGCTTGCCAAAGGCTGGTTCCTTGGTGTTCAGTTTGACACTTTATTTACAGATGATCTGTATATGAAAATCAGTAAAAATGCGATCGAAACAGCTGCGAGACTAAAAGAAATCCTGAAAGAAAAAGGATATGACTTCTATATTGATTCTCCGACGAATCAGATCTTTGTTGAGATGGAAGATGAGAAGCTGAAAGAACTTGAGAAGAATGTCAGGGTCAGCTTCTGGGAGAAGACGGATGAGAAACATACGGTAGTCAGATTTGCTACGAGCTGGGCGACAGATATGGGGAAGGTTGAGAAGCTGAGGGAGTATTTATAAAAAAGTAAGAATATAAATAATAGCAAGTGCAGATAATATGTAGAAGCCTATGAAATGAGAATCATTATCATGTAGAAATATTGCGTTTTGTAAAGAAACTTGATAGAATACATATGGTTAGAGAAAACTAACTATGTGAATAAATCATGTATACTCCTTTGTCTGTAATACCTGAACACAGGCGAGGGAGTCCTCAGAAAGGATGGACAACTATGAATTATCTGGAAATTGAAAAAGTAATTGGAAGAGAAATTATCGACTCACGCGGAAATCCAACGGTTGAGGCAGAAGTGCATCTTGTAGATGGAACTGTAGCAAGAGGTGCAGCTCCAAGTGGTGCTTCTACCGGAGAATTTGAGGCACTTGAACTTCGTGATGGAGACAAGTCAAAATTCGGTGGAAAAGGTGTTTCCCGTGCAGTAGAAAATATTAATACAACAATCAACAGTGCATTGGTTGGAATGGATGCAGGAGACACTTATGCAATTGATCAGGCAATGATCCAGGCAGATGGAACAAAAGATAAATCAAATCTTGGCGCAAATGCAATTCTTGCGGTTTCAATCGCATGTGCAAGAGCGGCAGCAGATGCACTTGAGATTCCGTTGTACCGTTTTCTTGGAGGAGTGAATGGAAACAGACTTCCTGTTCCAATGATGAACATTGTAAATGGCGGGTGTCATGCACTTTCTTCCGGACTGGATGTGCAGGAGTTCATGATCATGCCGGTTGGAGCACCGTCTTTTAAAGAATGCATCCGCTGGTGTACAGAGGTATTCCATGCACTTGCAGGAATCTTGAAAGACAGAGGACTTGCAACATCTGTAGGTGATGAGGGTGGATTTGCCCCGGCACTGAAATCAGACGAAGAAGCGATCGAGACAATTCTTGAGGCTGTGAAGAAGGCTGGATATGAGCCTGGAAAAGACTTCAAGATCGCGATGGATGCTGCATCTTCAGAATGGAAGACAGGAACGGTTGGAGAGTATAAACTTCCAAAGGCGGGAACAGTCTATACTTCAGAACAGCTCATTGACCACTGGAAGAAACTGGTAGAGAAATATCCGATCATCTCAATCGAAGATGCACTTGATGAGGAAGACTGGGAAGGCTGGAAAAAGCTGACAGCAGAGCTGGGAGATAAAGTTCAGCTGGTTGGAGATGATCTTTTTGTCACAAACACAGAGAGACTGGCGAAAGGAATTAAGCTTGGATGCGGAAATTCTATTCTGATCAAACTGAATCAGATTGGATCTGTATCTGAGACTCTTGAAGCAATCAAGATGGCACACAAAGCAGGTTACACAGCAATTTCTTCCCACCGTTCCGGTGAGACAGAGGACACAACGATTGCAGATCTTGCAGTAGCGCTGAATACCTGCCAGATCAAGACCGGAGCGCCGAGCCGTTCGGAGCGTGTAGCGAAATATAATCAGTTACTCCGCATCGAGGAAGAACTTGGAACAAGCGCAGTATATCCGGGGAATGACGCATTTAATGTGAGATAACATCAGTAAAATAACCTGACAGTCAGGAAAATCCATGCATTTTATGATCTCAGTGGGATGAAATGCATGGATTTTTGTGCATGTATTTCTTTGATTTCGATCTAGATTTTTTTAGCTATATGTCATACAATAGAAATGTAATTGCCGTCAGGCAACATAATATTTAATAATATTTGGAGGATTTCATTATGAAAAAACCGGTTCTGGTCATTATGGCAGCAGGAATGGGAAGCAGATATGGCGGGCTGAAGCAGATTGACCCGGTAGATCAGGAAGGACATATTATTATGGATTTCTCGATCTTTGATGCAAAACGCGCAGGATTTGAGAAAGTCGTATTTATTATTAAGAAAGAAAATGAAGCAGATTTTAAAGAAGCTGTTGGAAAGAGAATTGAGAAGATCATGGATGTAGCGTATGTATTCCAGGATCTGAACAATCTCCCGGAAGGTTACGAAGTTCCGGAAGGACGTGTAAAGCCTTGGGGAACAGCACATGCTGTTTTAAGTGCGATCGATGAGGTGGATGGACCATTTGCAGTAATCAACGCGGACGATTATTACGGACGTCATGCATTTGAGACGATCTATGAATTCCTTACAACACATGAAGATGATGATAAGTACCGTTATACAATGGTAGGTTATCGTCTGAAGAATACAGTTACAGATAACGGACATGTTGCTCGTGGCGTATGTGAACTCAATGAGGCGAAAGAGCTGGTTGGAATCACAGAGCGTACAAAGATCGAGAAGCGTGACGGTGGAATCGCTTTCTCAGAAGATGACGGAGAGACATGGACAACTATCGACGGAGATACTCTTGTATCCATGAATATGTGGGGATTCACAAGAAGTATTTTAGATGAGATCAAAGCAGGATTCCCGGCATTCCTTGAGAAAGGTATTAAGGAGAATCCAATGAAATGTGAGTACTTCCTGCCATCCGTAGTCAGTGACCTTCTGGCAGAGGGCAGAGCAACCGTAAGAGTGCTTGAATCCGAAGATAAATGGTATGGAGTTACATACAAAGAGGACAAGCCGGTTGTAGTTGCAGCGGTACAGGCTTTGAAAGACGAAGGTCTTTATCCACAGAAATTGTGGGATTAGATTATGTGTTGTCAGTTACAGAATTTGTGAACAATAATGATCATGCAACATTTTTACCATAAGAGGAACTATTCGTATAAAGATTTTTGTGGTGGATGTGTTATAATCAGAGACAACAAAGCAAAGATAAGCAAGCTGCTGAACACAGTTACTGTGAGTGGCAGCAGCCTGAGCAGTCAAAGCTCAAAGGAGGATTTTAAAAATGGCAATTTTAGTAACAGGAGGCGCCGGATTTATCGGAAGCCACACATGTGTAGAACTTTTGAATGCAGGATATGATGTTGTAATCGCAGATAACCTTTACAACGCATCAGAGAAAGCTGTAGACAGAGTAAAACAGATCACAGGAAAAGATCTGAAGTTCTATAAAGCAGATATCCGCGACAAAGAAGCAATGAACGAGATCTTTGAGAAAGAAGAGATCGAGTCGGTTATTCATTTCGCAGGACTCAAGGCAGTAGGTGAATCAGTTGTTAAACCACTCGAATACTACGAGAATAACATTGCAGGAACTTTAGTTCTCTGTGATGTAATGAGAAATCACGGCGTGAAGAATATCATCTTCAGTTCTTCTGCAACAGTATATGGTGACCCGGCATTTATCCCGATCACAGAAGAGTGCCCGAAGGGAACATGTACAAATCCATACGGATGGACAAAATGGATGCTGGAGCAGATCCTGACAGATCTTCATACAGCAGATCCGGAGTGGAATGTCGTACTTCTTCGTTACTTCAATCCAATCGGAGCTCATGAGAGCGGACTGATCGGAGAAGATCCGAAGGGAATCCCGAACAACTTGATCCCATACATTACACAGGTCGCAATCGGTAAACTTGAGTGCCTCGGTGTGTTTGGAGATGATTATGATACACCTGACGGAACAGGTGTCCGCGATTACATCCACGTAGTTGATCTCGCAGTGGGACATGTCCGCGCAGTAGAAAAACTGAAAGAGAAAGCAGGAGTTTCCGTATATAATCTTGGAACAGGAAACGGATATTCCGTACTTGACATGGTGAAAGCATTTTCCAAAGCTTGTGGAAAAGAGATTCCTTATCAGATTAAACCACGTCGTGCAGGAGATATTGCTACATGTTACTGTGATGCTTCCAAGGCAAAGGAAGAACTGCACTGGGTAGCTGAGAGAGATCTGAACAAGATGTGTGAAGATTCCTGGAGATGGCAGAGCATGAATCCAAATGGATACGAGGATTAAGATTGAATAATCATTTATAATGTGAAATGGAAAGTTGTTGATGAGCAGGGGCGCGCGATGATAGTGTAGTTTCCTGTGCCATCAACAACTTTTTTGTATCATTTGTAAATTATGTTGACCAACCGCGAACAATAACACAGCTCTTGCAACCAACAGTCCATCTGTATTATACTAATAGAACACGATTAAATTCAGAAAAAATGGAGATAGATAGAAAATGAAGCGCAAAGTAGATCTTAATGAAATTTCAGACGGACGTCTGTATTCCTCTGGAGATATGGTTAAGGTGGACTGTCATGACTGTGAAGGCTGCTCTGCATGCTGCCAGGGAATGGGAAATTCTATTATATTGGATCCAATGGATCTGTGGAGATTGCAACTCGGAAAAAAAGAGAATTTTGATACACTGCTTGCAAACTATCTGGAATTGAATGTAGTTGACGGGATGGTACTTCCTAATTTAAAGATGGCAGGAGAGGAAGAAGCCTGTCTGTTCTTGAAAGATGGAAGATGTTCTATTCATGGATACAGACCGGGAATCTGCCGTTTGTTCCCTCTTGGACGTATTTATGAGGAGAATGGATTCAAGTATTTTATCCAGGTGCATGAGTGTAAGAAGCAGGAACGTGGTAAAGTGAAGATTAAGAAGTGGCTTGGAATTGCAGATCAGAAGAGATACGAAGATTTCGTGTGGAGATGGCATACATTTCTTAAGAACTGTGAAGAAGGAATGAAAGAACTTGATGAGCAGAACGCGAAAGTACTGACGGTTGTGGTTCTCCGTAACTTTTATCAAATGCCTTATCAGGCAGAGGAAGAAGCACAGTTTTATCCGGAATTTGAAGAAAGACTGGAAAGACTGAATGCAATGTTTGGATTTTAGAAGTGAAAGTTAACAACAGGTGAAAGGCAGCAGTAGATGGAAAGCAACAGTAGAAAAACACAGATATTAAAAGAAATTTTTGGATACGATTCTTTCCGTAAAGGACAGGAGGAGATTGTAGATCAGATTTTGAATGGAAGAGATGTGTTGGCAATCATGCCGACCGGAGCAGGAAAGTCACTTTGTTATCAGGTTCCGGCACTTCTGATGTCTGGGATCACGATCGTAGTATCACCGCTGATTTCATTGATGATCGATCAGGTGAAGGCACTGAATGAAGCAGGAGTTCATGCAGCGTATATTAACAGTGCACTGACAGAACGGCAGATTACAAAAGCATTAGAACTGGCAGCGGCAGGCAGATATAAGATGATCTATGTCGCTCCGGAACGCTTGTTGACACCACGGTTTCTGGACTTTGCATGTCATACAGAACTTTCTATGGTGACAATCGATGAAGCTCACTGTATTTCCCAGTGGGGACAGGATTTCCGTCCAAGTTATGTGAAGATCACAGAATTCATCCGTCAGCTTCCAAGACGCCCGGTCGTCAGTGCATTTACAGCAACAGCAACACAGAAAGTAAGAGAAGATATTCTTGAAGTACTTGATCTTGAATCTCCTTATATAAATGTATCCGGTTTTGACAGAGAGAACCTTTACTTCGAAGTAAGACCAGCGCGTGGGAAGAAGGATGCAATTAAGGAATATCTTACACAGCACAGAGAAGACAGTGGAATTATTTACTGTGCAACAAGAAAAAATGTAGATGAACTCTATTTGGAATTGCAGAATGCCGGATTTTCTGTCGGAAGATATCATGCAGGAATGGGGACAGAGGCAAGAAATGAAAGTCAGGAAGATTTCATTTATGACAGGATAGAGATTATGATCGCAACGAATGCATTTGGAATGGGAATAGATAAGTCCAATGTCCGTTTTGTACTTCATTATAATATGCCGCAGAGCATGGAAAATTATTACCAGGAGGCAGGCAGAGCCGGACGAGACGGAGAACCGGCAGAATGTATCCTTTTCTATTCACCGCAGGATATCATGATCAATCAGCTCCTGCTGGATAGTAAAGAGCAGATTGGAGAATACACAGAAGAAGAACTCCGGGTGATCCGGGAACAGGATGTTCTCCGGCTGCGTAAGATGAGTAATTATTGTACGACAAGCATGTGTCTTAGAAAATACATATTGAATTATTTTGGACAGGAGACAGAAGAACATTGTGGGAATTGTTCCAATTGTCTGGAAGAATTCGTAGAGCTTGATGTCGGAGAGATTGCGGCAGACGTGATCGAGTGTGTGCGCGAATCCAGACAGAGATACGGTATGACAATGATTCTTTCCACACTGGCGGGAGCGAATACAGCGAAGATCAGAAGTGCAGGGATGAATGAACTTTCCGTTTATGGAAGACAGAGTAAATGTTCTCAGCAGAGGCTGAAAGACGTAGTTTATACACTGCTCGAACACGGATACCTTCAACAGAGCGCAGATCGTTATGCAATCCTGAAACTGACAGACCGGTCAGAAGAATTACTGAAATCGAGAGAATTGAAACTTCGCTGCAAGAAGTCAGAACTTACAGAAAAGAAAAAGTCCGGAAGTGGAAAGAAAGCGTCTCATAGAAAGGGAGAGAGTTTCGGGAATCTTACAGATAAAAGCCGAGAATTATTCGAAGAATTGCGTTCTGTGCGTTATTCTTTGGCAAAGAAAAAAGGAATTCCGCCATATATGGTCGCTTCAGATCGTACATTACATGAGATGTGTGTACTTGTTCCATTTGAAAAAGAGGAACTGCTTGAAGTACACGGTATGGGATTTAAGAAATATGAACAGTACGGAGCAGTTTTTCTTGATAAGATTCAAGAAGTGACAGCAGGTGATAAAAAAGGTTACGGTATATCAGAAGATGCTGATGGGACAGACGCAGTTCAGAGCCAGAATCCTCTGGACATCGGACCATTTGGAAACGTAGAGAATTAACAGCAAAAAAGAAGTAAAAGAAAGAAGTGACATAAAAGTGTCTGTAAAAATATTTCCAACATTAAAAAATTATAAAAAAGAATATTTGCCAAAAGATATTTTAAGCGGAATTATCATGGCAGCGGTCTCAATTCCAATCTCTATGGGGTATGCACAGATCGCAGGTGTTCCGGCGGTGTATGGACTTTATGGATCTGTTCTGCCGATCCTGCTATTTGCCATGCTCTCAACTTCAAAACAGTTTATCTTCGGAGTAGATGCGGCACCGGCGGCAATTGTCGGAGCTGCACTGGCAACACTTGGAGTGACGGCAGAATCAGCCCAGGCATTGCAGTATGTACCATTGATTGCATTGTTTACAGGACTCTGGTTATTGTTGTTTTATCTTTTACATGCAGATAAGATTGTTGATTTTATCTCAACACCGGTTATGGGTGGATTTATCAGTGGTATTGCGGTGACAATTATTATGATGCAGATTCCGAAACTGATGGGAAGCCCGGCGGGAACTGGAGAATTCATAGAACTTGCAGAACACATTTTTCAGGCAATCACAAAGATAAACTGGTTGTCCTTTGGAATGGGAATTGGAGCACTTGTAATCTTGATTGTATCCAAAAAACTGATTCCAAAGTTCCCGATGGCAATCGTTATTATGATTGCCGGAGTTCTCTCGACAATTGTCTTTCATGTAAACCAGTATGGTGTAGTTCTCCTGCAGGCAGTTCAACCAGGGCTTCCGCGGCTTATTTTCCCGGATTTTACAGGGATCAATCTTACCCAGGCCGTGGGAAGAGCACTTATGGTTGCTGTTGTGATCATGGCAGAGACACTTTTGTCAGAGAACAATTTTGCATCCAAAAACGGATATGAATTGGATGACCGTCAGGAAATCCTTGCCTGTGCCGCAGGAAATCTTGCTGCCGGTGCAGTAGGATGCTGTCCGGTAAATGGAAGTATTTCCAGGACTTCCATGAATGAACAGTATGGAGGAAAGACACAGGTTGTATCCATTACAGCGGGACTGACCATGGCGGTTGTACTTATAGGTGCAACCGGATTTATCGAATATCTTCCGGTTCCGGTATTGACGGCAATCGTAATCTCTGCACTGATGAATGTTGTAGAGACACATCTTGCAGTACGCTTATTTAGAGTAAGCAGAAACGAATTCTATATTTTTATTGCAGCAGGGATCGGTGTGCTGTTCCTTGGTACGATTTACGGAGTTGTGATCGGAATTCTGTTATCTTTTGTAGCAGTAATTTTAAAGGCTACAAACCCTCCGAGATCTTTCCGTGGAATGATTCCGGGAAAAGAAGTTTATTATGATCTGGAGAGAAACCGTTTTGCATATCCAATCAAGCATGTGATTATTTACAGATTTAGCGAGAACCTTTTCTTTGCAAATAACAAAGTGCTGGTTTCAGATATTGAAAACAGCATCAAAGAGGATACAAAGGTCGTAATTCTGGACGCATCAGCAATCAACAGCCTGGATATTACAGCGGCAGATGCACTCGAAATGCTTGCAGCAAGTCTGAAAAAACGTGGAATTAAGTTCTATATCACAGAACATTCCAGAGAAGTTAACGATCAGATGAGAAAGCTTGGAATCGGACATCTGATCAAAGAAGGTGCTGTGCGAAGAACAATTCTTGCGGCACTTCATGATGCGGGGATTGAGCAGCCTTGCCCATTGGATATTCCAGAAGAAGATCTCGAAAAACTTAAGCGAAGAGAATATTTTTCCCTTCCTGCAGAAGAAGAAAATACACTGGAAGAGTTTGCATGGGCATTTGGTGATGATGCAGTCAAAGAAATTGAGAAACGAGTGCTTTCTATTGTGAAGCAGATCCATGAGATTACAGATCTCGAGAAACTTTCCGAAGAAGGAATCGAAGAAAAACTGGAATTTTGGAATTCACTTGGAGCACTTGATGAAGATGAGTTGCTCCGCAGAATGGAGCTTCACTTAGATGATCTTCCAAGTGATGTAAAAGAAAACAAAAAACTCGTCATTGAATTGATCGAGCGTAGAAGAAGAAAACTTAGAGATCGTCTTCTGAAAGAGCATCCAGAGATTGTTGAGCATATTGAAGAGCGAAGAGAGCGGCTGGAGCGAAGACTTGAGAAACAGAATCCAGATGCAGTAAAGCGTCTGAAACACTGGAAAGATGAAGAATTCTAAAGAACAATCTTTAAGATTCTTAATAAATCATTAGGATTGTTAAAGTCCTCTTGTTTCTGCAAAAAAGGAATGCTATGATTAATATGGAAGAAAAAGTCAGGGGACAATTTTGATTGTCCCCTGATTCTAAGAATAGAAAAGAAAAAAAGGGATAAGCATGTGGTCTAAAGAAACAAAAGAAGAAAAAGAACGCAAGAAAGAACAAGCGTTTTATGAACATTATGGCGCGATGGGAAAAAGCACAGATTCCATTAGAAAAGAGTGGGAGAGACGCAAGAGGAATGAACAACGCATTCGACGCCTCAAGAGACGAAGGAGAATTGCAATCATATTGATTCTGTTCGTTGTATTAGTTCCGGCAGTTTCAACATTTACTTATTTTAAAATGAATCCGATTGTATTACGGAGTAAAGTGATCGCGCAGGAAAAGAAAGAAAGTATGGATCTAATGTCCAACATCCGTTTCGTTGTTGGTGGAAAAGCGAAAGATGTGAAGACAGAAGGGAAAGTAGATACGAATAAAGAAGGAAAATATACGGTTTACTATGTCTATGGTAAACAAAAAGTAAAAGCTGAAGTCGAAGTTAAGGATACAAAAGCACCTGAGCTTAAAATGAAAGACAGTTATACAACAGAACTTCCGAAAGATATCAAGCCGGAAGATTTTGTAGAATCAGTAAAAGATGCATCAGATGTTACACTTGAATTTGTCGGACAGGATTCCTGGGAGAAGAAAGGAAAATACGGAGTAACTGTTGCTGCAACAGATAGTGACGGTCATAAAACAGAAGGTAAATCAACACTGAATCTGGAAGAGGATACAACAGGACCGACGATTGAAGGAGCAGATGATAAAGAACTTGCACAGGGCGATACGATGGACTTTAATGAAGGGGTTACGATAAAGGATGATATGGATCCAGAGCCAACATTGGAAGTACAGGGTGCTGACAAAGTGGATTTTGCAACACCGGGAACCTATATTGTTACCTATCTTGCAAAAGACCGTTCCGGAAACGAGACAAAGATTGAGCGAAAGATCAAAGTGAAAGAGAATCCGGATTGGAATGAGAAAGTTGTTTATCTGACTTTCGATGATGGTCCGTCAGAGAATACCGGAGAGATTCTTGATATCCTGAAAGAAAAAAATGCAAAGGCAACCTTCTTCGTCACAGGAAATAATCAGGAACATGATGATATGATAAAAAGAGCCTTTTCCGAAGGACATTCGATCGGACTTCATACCTATACACACGATTATGCAACAGTTTACGCATCCGAAGATGCATACTTCGCAGATCTGCAGAAAGTATCGGATTTGGTAGAGAGTATCACAGGAACGAAATCCATGATCATTCGTTTCCCGGGAGGATCCAGCAACACCGTCAGTGCAAAATATGTCGAAGGATTGATGACAACACTTACGAAAGCAGTGAGAGACAAAGGATATCAGTATTTTGACTGGAACTGTGATTCTACTGATGCAAGCGGAAATAATGTGCCGGTAGAAAAGCTGGTTTCCAACGCAACATCCTGCACGGCAAATCATGTTGATATTCTGATGCATGATACAGATGCAAAAGATACAACCGTACAGGCATTGCCACAGATTATTGATTACTATAGAAGTCAGGGATACACATTCAAAGGACTGACCGTTGATAGTGTGGCAGCGCACCATGGAGTGAATAATTGATAAATATTAGAAAGAGCCAGGACAGGCACAACACACGGTGTCTGTTCTGGCTCTTAATTATATCTTAATCCTCATCATCTGTCTGTACAGAGTAAGTCTGTCTCTTTCTTGCCATCTCATCGCTCTCAAGATATTCATCGTAAGTTGTGATCTTATCGATCAGTTTACCGCCCGGAACAATCTCCATGATACGGTTCGCTGTTGTCTGTACGATCTGGTGGTCTCTGGAAGTAAAGAGAAGTACTCCAGGGAACTTGATCAGACCATTGTTGAGTGCTGTGATAGACTCCATATCCAGGTGGTTTGTTGGCTCATCAAGAAGCAGTACATTTGCTCCTGAGATCATCATCTTGGAGAGCAGGCAGCGAACCTTCTCACCACCGGAAAGTACAGCAACTTTCTTCACTCCGTCTTCACCGGAGAAGAGCATTCTTCCAAGGAATCCACGAACATAAGTTACATCCTTTTCCTCTGAGTACTGTGTCAGCCACTCTGTGATATTGTAGTCATTGTCGAATTCTCCGCCGAAATCCTTCGGGAAGTAAGCCTGAGAAGTTGTAACTCCCCATTTATATGTTCCCTCATCCGGTTCCATCTCGCCGATCAGGATCTTGAAGAGGATTGTCTTAGCAAACTCATTTCCACCAACAAAAGCAACTTTATCCTCACGGCCAAGTGTGAATGTAAGATTATCAAGAATCTTCTCGCCGTCAATTGTCTTGGAAAGTCCTTCTACAGTGAGAACTTCATTACCAATCTCACGGTTCGGACGGAAGTCAATATAAGGATATTTACGGCTGGAAGGTCTGATCTCATCAAGCTGGATTTTCTCCAGGGCACGCTTTCTGGAAGTAGCCTGTTTGGACTTGGAAGCGTTCGCACTGAACCGGGAAATAAATTCCTGCAGCTCTTTGATCTTTTCTTCTTTTTTCTTGTTGGCCTCTTTCATCTGACGGATCAGCAGCTGGCTTGACTCGTACCAGAAGTCGTAGTTTCCTGCGTAAAGCTGGATCTTGCCGTAATCGATATCGGCAATCTGTGTACATACCTTGTTCAGGAAGTAACGGTCATGGGATACAACGATAACAGTGTTGTCAAAGTTGATCAGGAATTCTTCCAGCCATGCGATCGCATCAAGATCCAGGTGGTTGGTAGGCTCGTCAAGAAGCAGGATATCCGGGTTTCCGAACAGTGCCTGTGCAAGAAGAACCTTAACCTTCTCAGAACCTGTCAGGTCTTTCATCAGTTTATAATGAAGCTCTGTCTCGATACCAAGTCCGTTCAGAAGGTTGGCAGCATCAGATTCTGCTTCCCATCCATCCATTGTAGCGAACTCAGCTTCCAGCTCACTTGCTTTGATTCCGTCTTCATCTGTGAAATCTTCTTTTGCGTAAATTTCTTCTTTCTCTTTCATGATTTCATACAGACGTGCATTTCCCATGATAACTGTATCAAGAACAGGGAATTCGTCATATTTGAAATGATCCTGCTGAAGGAAAGAAAGTCTCTCGCCCGGGGAGATAACTACATCACCGGATGTCGGCTCAAGCTGTCCGGAAAGAATCTTAAGAAATGTAGATTTACCGGCACCATTCGCACCGATCATTCCGTAGCAGTTCCCCTCTGTGAATTTGATGTTAACATCTTCGAACAGCGCCTTTTTCCCGACGCGAAGGGTTACGTTATTTGCACTAATCATTTGAAAGTCTCCTTGTAAATAAATTAGAATTGTGATTACGTTGTTATAATTGTCCTTTTTCAAATACGTGTGAATAAGAACATACCAATCCATATATTAACATAGAAGAAAGGGTGCTGACAAGTACTGAAATAGAAAAATGCATACGAAAAAACAGGGCAAACTGTGTGAAAATGTATAAGAACTAATCCTTGTTCTTTCCATTGTAAAAAGTTATAATGTTACTAAGAATCTCACAATATAAATAGCAGTAGAAAAGAGGAGAAACCATGGCACTTAAGAAAGCAACAATCGTACTGGAAGGTGGAGCAACAAGAGGCATATTTACTTCTGGTGCTCTGGATTACCTTATGGAACAGGATATTTATTTTTCAGATGTGATCGGTGTGTCTGCCGGCGCATGTAATGCAGTAGATTATGTTTCCAGACAGCCGGGACGTACAAGAGACTGTATGATTCCGAATACAAAAGATATGAAGTATATTAATGGAGTGAAAGATACGATCAGGGAGAAAAGTCTGATGAATATGGATTTGATTTTTGATAAATATCCGAATGAACTGATCCCATTTGATTTTGATACATATTTTCAGTCAGAGATGCACTGTGAGCTGGTAACGACAAACTGTCTGACTGGAAATGCAGAATATATGACGGAAACAGAAGATCCTGACCGATTGATGAAGATCTGTCGTGCATCAAGCAGTATGCCGCTTGTGACTCCGATGGTGAATATTGACGGTGTCCCGTATCTGGATGGCGGACTTGCAGATTCTGTTCCGATCCGTCGTGCACAGAAGCTTGGGAATGAGAAGATCATAGTGATCCTGACGAGAAATCGGGGCTATCGTAAGAAAGTGATCTCAACGGCAGTGCAGAAGCTTTACAGACAGGCATATAAGTCCTATCCGAATGCAGTCCGGACAATCTTCAGAAGAAGTTTTATCTATAATAAAACGATGAATTATCTGGACCAGCTTGAGAAGCGTGGAGAGATCTATGTCCTTCGTCCACATGTAAAACCAGTGTCACGGCTCGAACAGCATCCGGATGTCCTGCATGCATTTTATGAGCATGGATATCATCTGATGGAGCGAAAGACAGAAGAAATGCTGAAGTATCTTGAACAGTAATAAAAAATAAATCGACTTGTTAAAAGAAGAGAGAAAAGGGAGTTGAGTTATATGAGAGAGATTTTAGAAGAAACTCAGAACCGTGAATTATCGTGGCTTCGGTTCAATCAGCGCGTTCTCGAAGAAGCACGGGACGAGACAGTTCCTTTGATGGAACGTATGAAATTCGTAGCTATTTTCACAAGCAACTTAGACGAGTTTTTTATGATCCGCGTAGGAAGTCTGTATGATATGGCATCAGCAGACAGCAAAAAGATCGATCAGCGATCCGGTATGACAGCAAAACAGCAGTTAGATGCAATTTATCGAGCTGTTTCCCCACTTTACAAGGAACGCGATAAGACATATGCAGAGATCAAGAAACAGTTAAGTCCGTATGGTGTCTGCGGTCTTGACTTCAAGGAACTGGAACAGCAGGAGAAGAAGTTTGTAAAGAAATATTTCAAAGAAGAAGTAATGCCGGTGCTTTCCCCACAGATTGTAGATGCGAACCATCCGTTCCCACATCTGTTAAGTAAAGAACTGTATGTGGTTGCGAATCTGAAGCAGGGAGACAAGACGATGCTCGGGATCATCCCGGTACCACAATATATTTCTAATATTCTCTATCTTCCGGGGTATGACATCCGTTATATCCGTATGGAAAAGATTATCCTGGAATTTATTGATCTTGTTTTTGACCAGTATCAGATCTCAGACAAGAACTATATCCGTGTAACGAGAAATGCAGATGTATCACCGGATGATGAAGCTTATGCAGACAGCGGAGATTTCCGTCATGTGATGCAGGAGACACTTCATAAGAGAAGAAGGATGGCCGTTGTCCGTCTTGAGGCAGCCAATTCTCTGAGTAAAGAGATGGAGAAGTATTTCTGTGAGAAATTTAATATCCGTCCGGAATGCATTTTCCGAACAAAGATGCCGATGAAGCTGGACTTTATCTTTGCAATCGCTGATAAACTTCCGGATTCAAAGAAAAAAACGCTCGTGGATGTACCATTTTCTCCGCAACCGTCTTCCATGCTTGCAGAGGGTAAGGTGATTCCGCAGATAAAGAAGAAAGATGTACTCCTTTGCTATCCATACGAAAGCATGGAACCGTTCCTTCAGCTGATCAAAGAAGCATCAACAGACCCGGAAGTTCTGACGATCAAGATCACAATCTACCGTCTGGCGAAGAAAGCACGACTTGTAGAATATCTCTGTGCAGCGGCTGAGAATGGAAAAGAGGTTACGGTCCTGATCGAGCTGAGAGCACGTTTTGATGAGCAGAACAACATTGACTGGTCCGAGCGTCTGGAAGAAGCCGGATGCCGTGTTCTGTACGGATTCGAGGGTTATAAGGTACACTCCAAGATCTGCCTGATCACATACAGAAACCGTACCGGAATTCATTACATTACACAGATTGGAACCGGAAATTATAACGAAAAGACAGCGAAGATGTATACCGATTACTCGCTGATGACAAGCAGACAAGAGATTGGTGAAGACGCAGCAGTCTTTTTCCAGAATATGTCGATCAGTAATCTGAATGGAGTTTACAAGCATCTGATTGTTTCACCGACAAGCCTGAAACAGAAAGTACTTGCCTTGATGGATGAAGAAATTGCAAAAGGTGAGAACGGAAGAATCATCATGAAAATGAATTCTGTTACGGACATGGATTTCATTCGAAAAGTAACAGAAGCATCTCAGGCAGGGGTGAAGATAGATCTGATCGTGCGTGGGATCTGCTGTATCCTCCCGGGAATCAAGGGAAAGACAGAGAATCTGCGTGTGACAAGTATCGTCGGAAGATATCTGGAGCATCCAAGACTTTTCGTCTTCGGAAAAGGAGCAGATGCAACAGTTTATATTGGATCTGCTGATATGATGACAAGAAATACAGAGAAGCGTGTAGAAGTCGCGTGCCCGGTTTATGATGTAGAGATCCGGAAACGCCTGTTTCATCAGCTTCATGTAATGCTTTCTGACAATGTGAAAGCCCGTGCGATGACAAGTGACGGAACATATGTGAAGAAACCGGTGGAAGACGGAGCAAGTCTTGTGAATGCACAGGAGACCTTTATGAGAGAAGCATCACAGGTAAAACGTCCGGCTGCAGCCAATGTGCCGAAGAAGAAAAAAGAAGGATTCTTAACAACCGTACTGAAGATTTTCAGAAAAAAACAATAGAAGGACGAGAGATGGAGGAGCAGAGAAAGATGAAACCGTTACAGAAAAAAGACTTTGGAAAGACATCGAAAGGGGAATTGGCTACCGTATATACACTGGAAAATGAAGCAGGAATGCAGATCAGCGTATCTGACTTCGGGGCAACACTGACAAGCGTACTTGTTCCGGATAAAGATCACAATCCGGTAGAAGTGACACTTGGATATGATGATGCAACCGGATATGAAGCCGGACTTGGAAATGCATTCGGAGCATCTGTCGGACGTAACGCAAACCGTATCGGTGGGGCAGTGATCGAGATCAATGGAATAGAATATCACTTGACAAAGAATGACGGAGAAAACAACTTGCACAGCGGACTTGATTTCTATCACGGAAGAATGTGGAAGGTTGCGGATGCAGATGATACTCATGTAACATTTGAGATGGACAGCCCGGAGGGGGATCAGGGATATCCGGGAGCACTTGTTATGAAAGTGACCTATTCTCTGGATGAAGAGAATACTTTGATGATCCACTACGAAGCAGAGCCGGATCAGGATACGATCATCAATATGACAAATCACAGTTACTTTAACCTGAACGGACATAAGAGCGGAGATATTCTGAATCATACATTATGGCTGAATGCGGATGCATTTACACCGGCAGACGCAGCATCCATTCCGACAGGTGAGATCCGCAGTGTGGAAGGAACTCCGATGGATTTCAGAATAGATAAGACAATCGGAAAAGACATTGAAGCAGATTATGAACCGCTGGTATTCGGAAAAGGTTATGACCACAACTGGGTATTGAAAAATGAAGGCGAATTTGATAAAGTAGCAGAAGTGGCCGGGGATGAAAGTGGAATCCACATGAGTGTACTGACAGACCTTCCGGGAGTGCAGATCTATACCGCGAACTTCCTTGACGGAGAGAAAGGAAGAGACGGTGCTGTTTATGAGATGAGAGATGCCATTTGTCTGGAGACACAGTACTATCCGGATGCAATCCACCACGAGAACTTCCCGGGACCGATCTGTAAGAAAGGCGAGAAATATGATACTCGTACTGCTTACAGATTCCGTGTAAAATAAGTGAATGGAAGATAGATAACTAGTTTATGGGAAAATCAGTATACATTGCGGAGAAACCGAGCGTTGCCCAGGAATTCGCAAAAGCATTGAAACTAAATACAAAACGACGGGACGGATATCTTGAGTCAGACGAAGCCATTGTCACCTGGTGCGTAGGTCACCTGGTGACGATGAGTTATCCGGAGGAATATGATCCGGCACTTAAGAGATGGAACTTGCAGACACTGCCGTTTATCCCGGAAGAATTCAAATACGAAGTCATTCCGTCAGTGGCGAAACAGTTTCAGATCGTCAGCGGGATCCTGAACCGGGAAGATGTCGATACAATCTATGTCTGTACCGACTCCGGGCGAGAGGGAGAATATATCTATCGTCTCGTGGAACAGGAAGCACACGTTGAGGGGAAAAAGCGCCGGAGAGTATGGATCGATTCCCAGACAGAAGAAGAAATCTTACGAGGAATCCGTGAAGCCAAAGATCTGTCAGAGTATGATAACCTCGGAGCATCTGCATACCTGCGCGCCAAAGAAGATTATCTGATGGGAATCAACTTCTCCCGTCTGCTGACTTTGAAATATGGCAACAGTATTTCAAATTTTCTGCAAACGAAGTATTCCGTTGTATCTGTAGGACGTGTTATGACGTGTGTTCTTGGCATGGTTGTGCGCAGAGAACGCGAGATCCGTGATTTCGTCAAGACACCGTTTTACCGTGTACTCAGCACAATTGATGCACAGGGGCATACGTTCGAGGGTGAGTGGAGAGCAGTGAAAGGCTCCCGCTATTTTGAGTCCTATGATCTTTATAAGGAAAATGGATTCAAGGAGCGCAAGAAAGCAGAAGAATTGATTCAATACCTGCAGACACCGGATGACGAGTCTGTAAATGTAGCAGGAATACAGGGACAGTCAGGATTGAACTGCAGGATCGAGTCGATTGAGAAAAAGAAAGAGAAGAAGAATCCCCCTCTTTTATATAACCTGGCGGAGCTTCAGAACGACTGTTCTAAGAGATTTAAGATCAGTCCGGATGAGACACTGCGAATCGTGCAGGAGCTGTATGAGAAAAAACTTGTGACTTATCCGAGAACAGATGCCCGTGTTCTGTCTACCGCAGTGGCAAAGGAAATTACAAGAAATCTGAACGGGCTGTCAAAGTATCCGATGGCGGCACCGTATATGCAGGATATCCTGAATTTCGGAAGCTATAAGACACTTGCAAAGACACGCTATGTGAATGACAAGCAGATCACAGACCATTATGCAATCATTCCTACAGGACAAGGGTTGAATGCATTGAGTACTGTTTCATCTACTGCGAAGGGTGTGTACGACCTGATCGTGCGAAGATTCCTGAGTATCTTTTATCCGCCGGCAGTTTACCAGAAGGTTGCTATCGTGACGAAGATCAAAGAAGAAAGCTTCTTCTCAAGCTTCAAAGTACTTGCTGAGGAAGGTTATCTGAAAGTGGCAGGCATTCCGAAGAAGAAAGCTTCTCAGACAGCCACAAAAGATAGCAGTAATGGAAACAGTGAGAATAATAACAATGATACAAATGACGAGGCAGGTTCCGATTCTTCCGATCAAAGCCTGGACACCGGATTGTTCGAGGTGATCAAGTCATTAAAGAAGGGTGCAGTCCTTCAGGTCAGAGCATTGGATATCAAAGAAGGAGAGACATCACCTCCGAAGCGTTATAATTCCGGTTCCATGATCCTGGCAATGGAGAATGCAGGACAGCTGATCGAGGACGAAGAACTTCGTGCCCAGATCAAAGGAAGCGGAATCGGAACAAGTGCGACAAGAGCAGAGATTCTGAAAAAGCTTGTGAATATCAAGTATCTTGCATTGAACAAGAAGACACAGGTGATCACACCGACGCTGCAGGGAGAGATGATCTATGATGTTGTTGATCATTCCATCCGGTCACTCCTGAACCCGGAACTTACAGCAAGCTGGGAGAAGGGACTGAACTATGTGGCAGAAGGTTCCATCACATCAGATGAATATATGAGAAAACTAGATCATTTCATCACCAGCAGAACCGTTGGGGTGAAAGGGCTGAACAATCAATATCAGCTCAGAGCCTGCTATGAAAAAGCAGCAGGATTCTATCCGTCTGTAAATAATAATAAAACGACAGGTAGAACAAAAACAGGAAACAAAAGTAAATGACACAATTAAAAGGAATAAATGTAAGTCGGTTCTAACCGGCAGAAAGGAATTACCATGTTAGAAGCATTAACAGTAAAAGAAAATTATTCATTAGACCAGACAATCGCAAAAGATATCTTCAACGGAGTTACTTATCCGTGGGAAGTACTTCCGAAGATCAGCAGCTTCATCCTTGAGCTTGGAGCTACATTAAGCGAAGATGAATACGAGAAACGCGGAGAAAATGTATGGGTAGCGAAATCTGCAAAGGTTGCTCCGACTGCATTTATCAATGGACCGGCAATCATCGGAAAGGATGCAGAGGTTCGTCACTGTGCATTTATCCGTGGAAATGCGATCGTAGGAGAAGGAGCTGTTGTAGGAAATTCCACAGAGCTTAAGAACGTGATCCTTTTTAATAAAGTTCAGGTTCCGCACTATAATTATGTAGGTGACTCTGTACTTGGTTACAAATCTCATATGGGAGCCGGATCAATTACATCTAACGTAAAATCAGATAAGAAACTTGTTGTGGTAAAAGCCGGAGAAGAGAAGATTGAGACAGGCATGAAGAAGTTTGGCGCAATGCTTGGAGATGAAGTAGAAGTAGGATGCGGAAGCGTTCTGAATCCGGGAACAGTTGTTGGAAATCACAGTAACATCTATCCACTTTCTTCTGTACGTGGATTCGTTCCGGCAAACAGTATTTACAAAAAACAGGGCGAAGTTGTGACAAAAGAAGAAAGATAGTTGAAAATAGAAAATGATAAGAATGGCTCCTGTGTGATAACATGGGAGCTATCTTAGACAGGAGGAATAAAGCAGATGAATAAAGTAGGTTTTATCGGTGTAGGAATCATGGGAAAATCCATGGTCAGAAATCTCATGAAAGCCGGATTTGAATTACATATCTATGCAAGAACAAAGAGTAAAGTAGAAGATGTGATCGGCGAAGGAGCACAGTTCCATGAGTCAATCAAGGATTGCGTGCAGGATTGTGATGCAGTTATTACGATCGTTGGGTTCCCACAGGATGTAGAAGAAGTATATTTTGACGAGGGGAATATCTTAGACAGTGCAAAGAAAGGTGCTTATCTGATCGATATGACAACAACAAGTCCGCAGATTGCTGAGAAGATCTACGCGGAAGGCACAAAGCGAGGCTTCCATGTGATGGATGCACCTGTCACAGGCGGAGATACAGGAGCGAAAGCCGGAACATTGTCCATCCTTGTTGGCGGAGAGAAAGAAGATTACGAAGCCTGTATGCCACTCTTTGAGGCAATGGGAACAAACATTAATTACCAGGGTAAGGCTGGATGCGGACAGCACTGCAAGCTGGCGAACCAGATCATGATCGCCGGAACACTGTCCGGTGTGTGCGAGGCACTTACTTACGCAAAAGAACAGGGACTGGATCCGGAAGTATTCATGAAGTCCGTTGCGACTGGGGCAGCAGGAAGCAAGCAGCTTGACACATTCGGACCGAAGATCTTAAAAGATGATTATGCACCGGGATTCTTTATGAAACACTTCATCAAAGATATGAAACTTGCATTGATCGAAGCAAACAGAAAAGGACTTTCCCTCGATGTACTCAGTATGGTTCTTGCCAATTACGAAGAACTTGAGCAGGAAGGATACGGAGATCTCGGAACACAGGCACTGATGAAATTCTATGATGAAGAACATCGAAATACGGAAGAGTAAAAATTTGTGAATGGTAACCGTAAAAATTCTGTTAAGAATCAATAAAACAGATTGAAGTAACAGGGAAAAGAAAATATAATAGACATCAGAGAAAAAACTGTTGAAGAAGATAAAAATCAACAACAGGAAGACTTGAAGGAGGACACGAAAATGCTTACAGATAATTTTGTAACAATGGAAATTGGAAAAGCAAAACACATTGCACTCGTAGCCCATGATGGAAAGAAGAAAGAACTGATTGAATGGTGTGATAGAAATAAAGAAGTATTACAGGGACATTTCCTCTGCGGAACAGGAACAACAGCCCGTCTGATCGCAGAGAAAACAGGACTTCCGGTAAAAGGATACTGCAGTGGTCCACTTGGTGGAGACCAGCAGATCGGTGCGAAGATCGTAGAAGGACAGATTGATTTCATGATCTTCCTGTGGGATCCGTTAGAGGCACAGCCACATGACCCGGACGTTAAGGCGCTTCTTAGAATTGCAGTAGTATATGATATTCCGGTTGCGAACAACCTTGCAACAGCAGACTTCATGCTGAACAGCAAGTTCATGAATGAGTCTTATTCCAGACAGATTGAGAATTTCAATAAGACGATTCAGGACCGTGTTTCGGAGATGAAATAAAATAATTCAAGTATTAAAAAAATACCTGCAGATATCAATTTTGACATCTTGCAGGTATTTTTATAGATTTTTACAGAAGTCCTTTTTCACGCTTCTCAAGAAGAGCATGAATCTTATCTGTCGGGCTGATAACAGAGCTGATCGGCACATCATGGTTCAGGGAATCAATGATCAGTGCGATAAATTTACTCATATCAGCTTTTACAAAGTAAGGCTTCTCATAAAGTTCCGGTGGGAGATATGTAAGGTTTGTTGTAATGACTTTACTGATATATCCCTTATTGTAATACTCATCGAATTTATCAAATCCGTCTGTGAACAGTCCGAATGTTGTACATACAAAGACACGTCCGGCGTTACGCTCTTTCAGCTGTTTTGCAACATCAAGCATACTTTCTCCGGAAGAAATCATATCGTCAACGATAAGAACATCTTTTCCTGTCACATCATCACCAAGGAACTCATGGGCAACGATCGGGTTCTTTCCGTTTACAACTGTAGAGTAGTCACGACGTTTGTAGAACATACCCATATCAACACCAAGTACATTAGAGAAGTAAACTGCACGGTGCATAGCTCCCTCGTCCGGGCTGATGATCATCAGGTGTTCTTTGTCAGCTTTCAGATCTGGTACTTCACGGAACAGTGCTTTTAAGAACTGATACTGTGGGTTAAAGCTGTCAAATCCACTAAGTGGAATTGCATTCTGTACACGTGGGTCATGAGCATCAAATGTAATGATGTTGGATACGCCCATTGCGTCCAGTTCTTCCAGTGCAAGAGCACAGTCCAGAGACTCTCTTCTTGTACGCTTGTGCTGTCTGCTTTCGTAAAGGAAAGGCATGATAACATTGATACGGCGAGCCTTACCTGTTGCAGCAGCGATAATTCTCTTCAGATCCTGATAATGGTCATCTGGAGACATATGGTTAAGATGTCCGTTTACTGTGTAAGTCAGGCTGTAGTTGCATACATCAGTCATGATAAAAAGATCAGTACCACGGATTGTCTCTTTCAGGATACCCTTAGCTTCACCAGAACCGAATCTCGGACAACTGCAGTCTACCTGGTAATTGTTGGCCTTATAGTTTCTGTAAAGTGGGGATTCTGTTACTTCGTTGATCGTGTTCTCACGGAAGGAAACAATATAATCATTTACCTTCTGTCCCAGAGGTTTGCAGCTCTCCATAGCAATCAGTTTCAGAGGTGCAATCGGGAGTGTGTTTTCTAACATTTCGATGTTCGTCATTTTCTTCTCCTCAGTGTGAATTAATTTTTAACCGTCTTAAGAAATCAGACAGTAACGCGAATTGATTAATTAGAATTAACAGATTAATCATTATACATTTAACGTTATACCATTTTTCAGGAGAAAATTCAAGGAGGGCAGGGCGGAGAGTGGACGATAAAATGTATTTTTTACAGAACAAGACAGAAAATAACAAACTTGCCTTTTATAAGGTGCAATGGTAGAATCTTAAGTAGGAAAATGTGCAGGACAAAAAGGAGCGATAATATGCCGAAAGTATTCAATAATCAAGTATTTATTGATTTTTTGGTACAATTAAGACCTGATGAACAACATCCGTATAACAGTCCATGGAATATTGCAGCAGAGTTTAATATTGATATGAGCTGTCCGCATGCTTTTATCAGAAGAAAGAAATCGGAGTGCAGCAGGTAGAAGTGGATTCTAAGACGATCATAGAAGCTGTGGTATAAGAAAAGAAAAATAAAAGAAATAAAAAGAGCTTTAATATCTGAACGATACAGTGGTATTGCGGAAGATATTAAGGCTCTTTTTATGTATAAGGGAAGTTTTGGATAAAAATATTTCGTAGAGTATACAACTCTACGAAAAAAATGAAATTAAGTTGAATTTATGGGGTTTTTAAAAGATATGACCAATTATTTGACGGTAAATACAGCGTTTAGCTTATCCATGTTTTGCTGTTTCTGCTCCATAGAAGGATGCACATACCGGTTTAGAGTTGTGTTAATATTGGAGTGTCCTAAAATCTCACTTAATGTCTTCATATCGAACCCAAGTTCTACGCAACGGGTTGCAAAAGTATGTCGCAGACAATGAAAATGAAGTGGTTCGATTTGACATTTTTTCAAAGTTTTTTTGAAATAATATTCGATCGACCGCGGCTCGCGAAAACTTATCTTCTTTCCGGTGAGAATATATGCTTCGGGATCTATCTTGTAAGATTGGACGTATTGCTGCAAAATCTCAAACAGGAAATCTGGAATCGGAATATTACGGATGGAGCTTTCTGTTTTTGGTGGAGTGATAATGATTTTTGTATTATGTTCCGAATCATCTGTGTGATCCTTAACTCTGTGTAAAGTCTTAGATATCTCTAGATATTGTTCCTGAAAATGAATATCCTTCCACTGCATTGCACAAAGTTCCCCAAGACGTACTCCTGTATATAGTGCAATCAGCGCTCCGATGTTTTTATGTGTCAGATTCCCCAATAGGTAGTCCTGCAAGGCCTGCTGTTCCTTTAAAGAGAGGATTCGAAGCGGTTTTTTGACGGGTTTAACAGGACAAAGTTCCGGATTACAAAGAGATAGCTCACCTTCCTTTTCAGCAGTCTTTAGAATTAATTTGACAACAGAACGGATATCGGTAACTGTTTTCGGAGCCAATCCGGAACCATCACTTTTTCCTGAAAGCAACAACTTGTTCAGAAATACTTCACAATCTTTATTACTGAACGTATAGACAAGGCGATCACCAATCATAGGACTGATATAGTGGCTGAAAAGATAATGATATCTTACATAAGTAGATTCCTTGCTGGAAGGCTTCAGCCGTTCCAGCCAGAGCAGTCCATAAAAGGAAATATTCTTCTTCATACGGACACTTTGAAAAAGACGTGGATCCATCTTTCTTTTTGCATCATTTTGCTTTTTCTTAACAGTTAAATAATCTGCTGCATAGATAGAACGATATCTGGGACTTCCATCTTCTTTGAATGAATAAATGTATCTGGCTTCCCAGCGTCCGTCCTTTCTTTTGTAAATATTTTCTCCTTTACGTGGCATGTTTTTCTCCTCCATTTTGACCATTTTTTTGACGGTAAATAAGTCAATAATCACAAGATTTAATTATTGCTGTGTAGCAAAAAAATTAAAAATCCACCTTATTATTGATAAAAATCCACAAATTTCGACATTTCTGCCTTGACTTGAACGTATTATGAGAGTAAGATATCAATGATTAAAGTCTTTTTAAACCGTAAATTAACTATAAATGAATTCGTAGAGTTGTATACTCTACGAAAAAATACAGGGGAGAATAATGGGAAGAAAGCCTCAAGATCTTACAGGAAGGCAGTTCGGCCTTCTTACAGCAATGTATCCAACTGAACAAAGAGATAAACGAGGATCTGTTTACTGGCATTGTGTCTGTGAATGCGGAAATACAATTGACGTTTCAGCGGCAGCATTGATTCAGAGAAACAACCGAAGTTGCGGATGTCTGAAGGACAAAAATCAGAAAGAGATTGCAGAACGCAGACATCTGGTGGATGGAACCTGCGTGGAAATCTTAGAAAAGAGAAAAAAGAGAAGAGATAACGAGAGTGGTTTTCGAGGTGTGTTTCAGTTAAAGAACAGCAACCGATACAGGGTTGATATTGGTTTCAAGGGAAAACGATATTATGTTGGCCTTTTCGACAATTATGATGATGCAGTACAAGCCAGGATCAAAGCGGAGAATCGGATTCACAATGAGTTCATCAAAGTATGGAAAGAATGGAACCAGAAAGAACAGGAGAATCCAGAGTGGGGCAAGACGCATCCACTTGTGTTCAATGTTAGGAAAGTGGACGGAGAATTACAGGTAGAAGCTAAATCTTAACGACTTTAACGAATAAGTAAGGTAAGAAATGAAAAATAATTATCAAAGAAAAGTTAAAAAAGAATTGATTCCTACATGTAACATTATGGGAGTAAATATAGCGGCAATTAATATGGAGTGGTTGCTTAATTATCTAGATAAAAATTTGTCAGAGATAAAAGGTGATTATATCTGTGTCTCAAACGTACATACTACAGTGACAAGTTATGAACATCCATATTATTGTGCAATTCAAAATGGCGGTCTTATGGCAATACCGGACGGTGGTCCACTTTCTTCCGTGGGACGGAAACGTGGCTGCGAAAAGATGGAAAGAACGACGGGACCAAGTTTGATGGGAGAAATCTTTAATATCTCAGCAGAAAAAGGATACCGTCATTATTTTTATGGAAGTACAGAGGAGACTCTGGAACTACTTTATAAGAAATTAAATGAAAATTATCCAGGAATCCAAATTGCAGGAATGTACAGTCCACCGTTTCGTCCGATGACAGAAGAGGAAGATCAGGCAATTGTAGAGAGAATCAATGAAGTGAAGCCTGATTTTGTATGGATTGGTCTTGGAGCTCCGAAACAGGAGAAGTGGATGGCAGAACATCAAGGTAAAATTAATGGATTGATGCTAGGTGTTGGAGCAGGATTTGATTACTATGCAGAAAATATCAAACGTGCACCAGAATGGATGCAGAAGAGCAATTTGGAATGGCTGTACCGGTTGATACAGGATCCGAAGAGATTGTTTAAGCGGTATTTGATAACGAATACGAAGTTTATTTGGAATGCGGTTGTGAGGGGAAAATAAAAATGAGTGAAAACAAACAATCAGTTCTTATGGTTCACAATTATTATCAAATTCCTGGAGGAGAAGATACAGTTGTAGCGAATGAAAAGAAAATGTTGGAAGAACACGGTCATAAAGTGGTTCTTTATACAAGAAATAATGCCGAATTAAAAACAATGAATTTACTTCAAAAGATGTTACTTCCGTTTACAACGATTTTTAACCCTAAAACGTATCGAGAAATCAAGAAGATTATTAAAAAAGAAAAAATTGATATTGTTCATGTCCATAATACTCTCAATTTAGTGAGTCCATCAGTATATTATGCTGCCAAAGCAATGAAAGTTCCGGTTGTACAGACAATTCACAACTTCAGGCTTTTATGCCCTGGAGCAACATTCTATAGAGATGGACATATATGCGAAGATTGTGTATCAAAGGGATTGATGTGTGCTGTAAAACATAAGTGCTATCGAGAAAGCAGATTGCAAACATTAGCATGCGTAATAAGTACAAAAATTCATCGAATGACAGGAATATACGGAAAAATAAATTATATTTGTCTGACAGAGTTTAATAAGAAGAAGTTACTTGAACTGAAGCAGATTAAAGAAGAACAAGTATTTGTTAAACCTAATTTTGTGGAAAGTATAGGTGGATTCATTCCAGAAGAGGAGAGGGACAATCAATTTATATTTGCAGGAAGATTGGATAAATTAAAAGGCATTGATTTACTCTTGAAAGCTTGGAAGGAAATGGGGGAAGATGCCCCCAAACTTATTGTATGCGGAACCGGACCAATGGAAGAATGCTGTAAGGAGTATGTGACAGATAATAAGTTGAACGTAGAGATGAAAGGATTTGTCCCTAATGAAGAAACGAGAAAACTGATTGCAAGAAGTAGAGCGATGATACTTCCAACGCAATGGTATGAAGGATTCCCAATGAGTATTGTAGAGGCGTTTTCAGTTGGTACACCGGTGCTATGTTCGGATTTGGGGAATGCGGGAAGTGTTGTGAAAAATGGAGTTAATGGAGAAAAATTTAAAAGTAAATCCATTGATGATATAGAACATTGTATTAGATTAGTAAATGGCAATTTTCCTAAATATGATGTTTTAAATAATTATAATGAATTATATTCTGAAAAGACAAATTACATAGCATTAAAATTGATTTACACAAGTTGCTATTGAGGAAATTTTATATGAGAAAATATTTAAAAATTGGAGTTGGACTAATTAGGCTCTTAAAGGAAGAGATTCTTAATGGATTTTGTATAAAAATTCAAGGAATTAGTTATTGTATAAATTCAGGGGTAAAGTTTTGGATTCATGATAAAGGAAGTTGTGTTTTAGGGAAAAAGAATTGGTTTTCTGAAAATTGTATTATAGAATGCTCAGGAGGAATACTAAAAATAGGACATAACAATTTTTTTAACTCGAATTGTAGAATTACAGCAGTAGAATCAATAGAGATTGGCGATAACAATTTGTTTGGCCCAAACGTGATTATAGTTGATCATGATCACAGATTTGATAACTCAGATGTATTGATATGCAAACAAGGACTTAAGAGTAATTCTGTAAAAATCAAATCAGATGTTTGGGTTGGAGGAAATGTAACAATATGTGCCGGTGCGGAAATTAGCAATCATATTGTTATTGCAGCTAATTCGGTAGTGAAAGGAAAACTTATTGAGCCAGGGGTATATGTGGGGAGTCCGGCAAAATTAGTGAAAAAAGGTGAGCAAAAATGAAAAAATATTTAGTAGATGTGCCAGTTTTATTGTTGTTTTTTTCTCGACCAGAACAATTTAAATTGGTTTTTGAACAAGTGAAGAAAGCAAGACCAAGCCAATTATTTTTATATCAAGATGGACCTCGTGAGGGAAGAGAAGATGATATAAAAGGAATCAAAGAATGTAGAAAAATTGCAGAGAATATTGATTGGGAGTGTGAAGTAAAAAGATTATATCAAGAGAAAAATTATGGATGTGATCCATCAGAGTATATATCTCAAAAATGGGCGTTTTCATATGTAGACAAGTGTATTGTATTAGAAGATGATGATGTCCCTTCAATCTCTTTTTTTTCTTTTTGTAAAGAGATGTTAGACAAATATGAAAATGACACTAGAATAGGACTAATTTCTGGATTTAATCATGAAGAAATAACGAAAGATGTTGATGAAGATTATTTCTTTACATCAAATGTATCTATATGGGGATGGGCTTCTTGGAAAAGGGTGATAGATCAGTGGGATGAAAAATATACTTTTTTAGATAATAAGACTCAAGTAAACAGATTGAAAGAAATTATTATCTCAAGAGGTTATCTCAAAAATTTTTTAGAAATGTGTCGAATACATAAAAATACAGGAAAGGCACATTATGAATCCATATTAATAGCGAATCATTGGCTCAATAATTATTTAGCAATAGTTCCTAAGAAAAATATGATAAATAATATTGGAGTTACTGCAGATTCAACTCATTTTAACGGAAACATAAATTGTCAACCAAGAGGATTAAGAAAAATTTTTACGATGAATAAATATGAAATTGGAAAAAATATTCTACACCCAAGATATGTTAATGAACATTATTTTTATAAAGAAAGAGTATATAGAATTATGGGGTGGGGGCATCCATTTGTAAAATTGTATAGATTCTCAGAAGAAAGCGTATATTACTTGAAAAATATTGGATTGAAAAAAACTGTTAAATATGTATTTACTAAATTGAAAAAATTGAAAGAAAGAGAAACGTATTAATAAAGTTAGTATCTTTAAGGAAAAATGATGAAACGAATATTATATATTGAAACAGGAACAGAAGGTCATCATATTGAGTATTTAAAAGGATTGATAAATATTAAATCTTTTGAGGTGTATGTATATACTCCGGAAATTATTTGTAACATAAATGCAAAACAAGAAGTACACTATATAAATTTTAAACAAAAAAATTATTCAGACTATCGGCGATGGATTTCACATGCAGCTACATATGCAAAAATGAATAATATTGATATTATTCATTTTGTAGATGGAGATACCATTATGAGATATATGGGAAGTCTATTTTCAAAATTTGGGAATCGACCTATCGTTATTACATACCATCATTATTTTGAAGGATATTTAAGATTATTGAGTTATAAAAATATGTTGAAAGGGCATAGACAAGCTGTTGTACATACAGATTTAATTAAGGAAAATTTTTTGAGAAATCGAATAACAAATGTTACTCATATTGAATATCCAGTATTTTCTTATAATCAAATAAAGCAGCAAGATGTAATAGAATGTAAAAAATATTTTAATTTACCTACCGATAGGCCAATTTTAGGATGTATAGGGGCAACGGATAGTTATAAAGGGACAAGGGTATTTCTTAATGCATTGGAAAAAATTAATATGGATCTATGTGTTTTTTTTGCAGGAAAAGAAAGTGATATAACTAGTCAAGAGATAGATTCTTATAATTTTAGTGAAAAAATAAGAATAGAAAAAAGATTTGGGTGGCTGTCAGATCAAGAGTATATAAAGGCAATTTGCGCCTCAGATTACTTGATTTTACCATATACGGACAAGTTTAATGGAGCAAGCGGACCATTAGCAGATGGAACAGTAGCAGGTAAGTGTATTATAGGGTCAGATTACGCAAGTTTAGGAAGAAATATACAGGAAAATAATCTTGGGTATACATTTAAAGTTAATAATTCTGATGATTTAGCAAATGTAATAAGAAATATTGTCGGAAAACAAAAAAAGTATGACTATGAAAATTTAAATCGACAAGAGTACTGCAATACATTAATGCCTGATAGATTTCTTGCTTCATATAGGAGTCTTTATACTTGTTTATCTGAATCATAAAAGAAAGGCATACTTGATAAATGAAAAAAGAGAGGATACATGATAAAAAAGAGAATGATAAAATTAAATGGTTAAACGTTATTATTATAATCTTACTATTACCTCTAATTATTCCTGTTGGTATTATAATGCTTTATCCTAATATAGCTTTCATAACATCAGCGACAGGAATATTGATAGGTATAAGTCTTGGAATATTTCTATTTCCAAGTACATTTAAACATTTGATTTCTAACAAAGTAGTTATTTTCATAACAATATTTTTTATGGAACTTGCAGTTTCTTCAATGATAAATCATACAGATGATTTAATTGATAATATAAAAAACTATTGTCTTATTCTCTTATTATGTTTTGCATTTTATATATGTAGAAGAAAAAATGCAATAAATATTTTTTTTGATTCATACAGTATCATAATGAGTTTATTTATTGCGATAGGTTTAATTACTTCTATTTTGTTTCCTAATGGAATCGGTAAATTACCGTATACTGCAATTGATGGTTATGTTTCATATACAGAAGTGTATTTTTGGGGGCATAAAAATTATTATCCTTATCAAATTATACCATATTTATCGATAATATTATTGAATAAAGAATATTATTCTAGAAAAAAGATTTGTGGGATATCTTATATTATTTGGACGGTAATAGCTAGTACCGAAATAGTTTTAGCTGGAAGTTCGACTGGAATTTTAGCTGTGGGTATTTTTTGGAGCATTTATCTTATTGCAAAATATGGAAAAAAAATTGCATATGCTTTAATAGATATCAGAATTTTTTTTGGCATTTATATTGTATTGTTTATAAGTATTGTAGTTATTGGTAATGTGGGAGGATTAATTAGTGGAATAGCTATTTTATTGGGAAAATCGTCAAATTTTACAGGAAGAACTACAATATGGTTAAGAGCTTTAAAACTAATTCCAAATCACTTCTTTTTAGGATACGGAAAAAGTACTGTAATACCTAGTAGCGGATATTATTGGTATGCACATAACCTTATTTTAGATATTTTAATTCAAGGAGGAATAGTTGCTTTATTGATATTTGGAGCATTATTAGTGTATTGTTTTTGGCATTCATCTAAACAAAATATAAAGATGAATGCTGCGCTATGGGGGTGGCTGGCTGCATTTATACTAATATCTTTAGACGAAAGTATTGTTAAGAATGCTCTTTTTCTTTATTTGCTATTTTTAATGTGGAAAAGTGAATTAAATAATAAAATTTGTATTACGGAAGGGGAAAAATAAACATGATAATTCTTCAATTAGGAGGCGGATTAGGAAATCAAATGTTTGAATATTGTTTTGCAAAATGGTTGCAAAATGAAACAAATGAAAAAATAATCTTTGATTGTAATGATATTAAAAAAAATGAAATTGAAGATAGAGAATTTTCATTAATTAATTTTAATATTGCTGAAACTCATATAGGAAATAAATATTTAATGGGAATTTGTGAATTTATTTTTAAAGCGTTGTATTGGGGATTAAGAAAAGTGCACAATTTTAATGCACTATCTGATGACGAGTACTATATGATTATGTCTCATTATGGAATATATAAATGTAAAAAAATATATGATGGTCCGAAACAGTTTTCAAAAAAGAGGCGCATTAAATTTGTTTCAGGAAATTTTCAAAATATATTTTATGTAAACCAAATTCCTAATATAAAAAAATTATTTAGTATCAGATGCAAGCTAGATGCATCTAATGAAAAACTAGTAAAAGAAATACGTAATGAGGAGTCTGTTTGTGTTCATATTCGGCGCGGGGATTATTTATCACCGTTATATTCAGACTTGAACGTGTGTTCAGAAGAGTATTATATAAAAGCTATGAAATATATAGAAAGTAAATTGGAGAATCCTGTCTTTTATATTTTTTCTAATACTCATGAGGATATAGAATGGATAAAATCAAACATGAAATTTAGAGATAAATGGAACATAAAATATGTTGATCAAAATAATAAAGATTATGTCGAATTATTTTTAATGAAATCATGTTATTCATTTATTATATCAAATAGTACATTTAGTTGGTGGGCTCAATATTTGTCTGAGAATGAGAATAAAATTGTGGTTGCGCCTTCGATATGGAATAAAGAAGAAATATATAAGAATGAATCAAAAAAAATCTATATAAGTGATTGGCATTTGATTGATGTATAACATACTAAAGAAAATATAAGGGAAGGTAGAAAATGATAATTGCTATTAATTATGCGAACGAAAAGTATGTAAAGTCTCAGAAATATAATACAAAAACTGCATATAAAAATGGAAAGGTTGATAAAGTTATTGAATATTCCCCTGAAGATATAGATGATGAATTTCGCAAATGCAATCAAAATATCTTTAAATGTGAAAGGGGAGATGGATATTGGATTTGGAAGCCGTATATTATATTAAAAACACTTGAAAAAGCAAAGAACGGTGATTATGTATTTTATGCAGATTCAGGTTCATATTACATAGATAAGGTTCAAAAAATGATAGAAGTTATGGATGAAGAAAAAGTTAACATAATGTCATTTGAATTACCTTTTATAGAAAAAAGATACACTAAGCGGGAGGTTTTTGAAGCCTTTAATATGTGGGGCAATATTAAAAATATGAATTCACCACAAAGATTGGCTACATTTATTCTTGTAAAATGTAATTTAGAAAGCGTAAATTTTTTCAAAGAGTTTTTGGATTATGCATGTAAAAAAAATTTAATTAATGATTATATAAACCCAAATAAAGTGGAAGACAAAGATTTCGTTGAAAATAGACATGATCAATCTATTTTTAGTTTATTATGTAAAAAATGGAATCTACCAGTATATAGGGATCCCTCAGAATATGGAATAAAACCAGAACTATATCATTTTAAAGATAAGTATACTACTGAAATAAAATGTAAATGTGATTATCCGCAAATACTGGTATCTCACAGAAAAAAAAATCCTTCATTAATTATTCGATTTGATGGGTATTTGAGAAGTAATATTAGAGTTGATACATATGAAAATATTGCGAAAATTAGAGATTTTGGGATTAAAATTTATAAATTAATAAAGTAAACATGGGGATAGGATGAAAAAGAAAACACATACAATTACATTTAATTCAGCTATTTATATGATTAAAACTATATTTACAATGTTATTTCCACTAATTACGATACCATATGTAACAAGAATTATAGGAGTAGATGGGTATGGAAAGGTAAATTTTATATCATCTATCATGGGATATTTTGTTTTATTGGCTTCATTAGGAATTAGTACATATGGAATACGAGAAGGTGTGAGAGTTAAAAATGATAAAAAGAAATTCGATTCTTTAGTAAGCGAGTTATTTACAATAAACATAATTTCAACGATTGTATCGTATAGTTTTTTTGTATTATTTATATTTATTTCTGATAAAATGCAAGGATATTTAATGATTGCATTTGTGTTAAGTATAAAAATCCTATTGCAGCCATTATCTTTGGAATGGATATATAATGTATTTGAAGATTACATTTTTATAACAGTTAGAACTATTATTGTTCAAATTGTTTCTTTAATTGTTTTATTTGTAATAGTAAGAAATAGACAAGATATTTGTCAATATGCAATATATCTAGTTGTATCTTCTGCTGGAATAAATGTCTTTAATTATATATATTCAAAGAAATATTGTACTATTAAAATAAAGTGCAATAAAAATATGATTTATCATGTCATGCCTATTTTCATATTGTTTTTTGCCTCAATTGCTAGTCAGATATATGTCAATGCTGATACCACGATGCTAGGTTTCATGAAAAATGATAGGGCTGTTGGACTATATACTGCAGCTACCAATATATATAATATGTTGAGAACAATATTGGGTGCACTTATTACTGTTTTTTCTGCTAGATTGGCATACATGTTTGTAGATGACAGGAAAAAATTTAATTTACTATTTGGGCAATTAATTCAAATACTTATTATGTTAAGTGTGCCGATTTCAATAGGATGTATATTTTTAGCAAATGACATGATTTTGATTCTAAATGGAGGAGAATATTTAAAAGCTACAACAGCACTTAAAATACTATCAATTGCTTTGAACTTTAGCGTTGTTGGATCATTCTATGCATCAAGTGTATTAATTCCATCAAAACAAGAAAAGATTATTCTTATAGCAACGAGTATAGGAGCTATATTAAATATTGGGTTAAATACCATTGCAATAAAGTATTTGGGGATATATGGTGCAGCAATTACTACATGCATTTCCGAGATAGTGGTTATGATAATTCAGATTTATTATTCAAATAAATTTGTGAAAAATGTTATAGGCTTAAAAAGCTTGCTAAAATTATTACCGGCTTTTTTGGGCGTTTATTTAGTATGTTTTCTAGCTAATATCTTTTGGAGTGGATGGCTAAAAATTATAATATCGTTTTTAGGAAGCTTAATTATATATTTTCTTGTGCTAGTTTTAACAAAAAATCCTCTTATATATGATTTGAAAAAATATATGTGTATTAAAGAAAACTATTAATATTATTGAAGTATTTCTTTTTTATAGGAGCCTTTGGTGGAATAATAATGGTTTGTGGTTTTTCTAAATCATTAGAAGCAAATTAACTCCTGTCATGGTTGGGAAAGAATTCGATAATTATATATGTAACTCATTTTATAATGATAAAAATATTACATCTTATTGGAGAGAAAATTATGCCAGAACTTTCAAATAGCAATTATTTATATCCAGCAAATTGGCACTATTTTCTTTTAATTGTATTATTAATGATTCCGGTTGTATATATATGTAATCGTTGGTTTTACAAATTGTTTGGTCAGAAAAAGATTTGATTAAAAAATAAATCAAGAAGAAAGAACAGGGAATGATAAATGAAATACGAAAAACTAAACAATCTTTTCCTCCGACAATCTTACTTAGATTCCTGGGAGGATTATGAAAGAAGTTTAAAGAAGAAAAACTTTATCAAGTGGGATTACATAGTGCTTACTGCTTCAAATGAAGCGCAGGCAACTGCTTATCAGAATCAGATCAATAGCCGTCTAGAGAAGGGTCTGCTTCCGGAAGAAACGAAGTATGCAGTGCTTCCAGATCCGGAGGGGAAGCGTGTTGGCTCTGGTGGAGCAACGTTTCAAGTGATGCGTTATATTGCGGAACAGGAATCTGAGAGGGAGAATCCATTTAAGAACCGGAGAATTCTTGTCATTCATTCTGGTGGGGACAGTAAGAGAGTACCGCAGTATTCTGCGATTGGAAAGTTATTTTCTCCAGTTCCAAGAGAGCTTCCAGATGGAAGAAGTTCAACGTTATTTGATGAATTTATTGTTGGAATGTCAGGTGTTCCGTCAAGAATCCAGGAAGGAATGCTTGTGTTGTCTGGGGATGTGCTATTGTTATTTAATCCGCTTCAGATTGATGCACAGTTTGATGGTGCAGCAGCAATTTCCATCAAGGAGCCGGTTTCAACAGGCAAGAATCACGGTGTCTTTTTAAATGATGGACATGACTATGTGAAGTGTTTTCTGCACAAGCAGACAGAAGAACATTTGCGTGAGATGGGTGCTGTCAATCAGGCAGGAAATGTAGATCTTGATACAGGGGCAGTCCTTTTCAGCAGTTCTCTTCTTAAGGCTCTGTTTGGACTGATCTCAACAGAGGGGAAGGTGGATGAAGAGAAGTTTCATCAATTTTGTAACGAAGAATCACGAATCAGTTTTTATGGGGATTTTCTGTATCCACTGGCAAACGATTCCACGCTGGAAGATTTCTACAAAGAAGCTGCTGAGGGGGAGCTGAATGATGTACTTCGCGAATGCAGAACTCAGATATGGAACGCAATTCATAAGTTTTCAATGAAGCTGCTTTGTCTTTCTCCGGCAGAATTTATTCATTTTGGAACGACAAGAGAATTGAGAAATCTTGTAACAAAGGATGTATTGGATTATGAATTCCTTGATTGGAAAATGCAGGTGAATTCGGCTGTTCTTGAAGATGGATTTGCAGCGCACAATGCCTATGTGGGACGCAAGGCAAAGATTGGAAAAGAAGCTTATATCGAAAATGCATATGTTTTAGGAAATTCTGAGATTGGTGAAGGAACCGTACTTTCTCATGTACGCATTATGGATCGCAAGATTCCAGAGCAGGTTGTGTTGCACGGACTTGAACTGCCGGAAGGCAAGAAGGTGATCAGGATTTATGGAGTAGCAGATAATCCGAAAGGAAAATATCCACAAGAAGTACATTTCCTGGGAACAACATTGAATCAGTTTATGGAAATAAATGGTGTGTCGAAGGAAGATCTTTGGGATGATGCGAAGACTTATCTCTGGTTTGCAAAGTTATATCCAGTGTGTGCGGATCGTGAAGAAGCATTGGACATGGCTGATATCATTTATAAAATGGCACAGGGAATGGCATCCAGAGAGGAAGTTGAGAAATGGTGTGCCAGTGAGCGAATGAGCCTTTACAGCAGTTTCAATGCGGCGGATATTGAGGCTTCCAGTGAGTTAGAACGTTTCCTTGAAAACCGTGTTCTTGCAAAGCGTTTCATTTGGAATCTGGAGCAAGGAATGTACTATGAAGATGCTCTGAAAATATTTGGAAAACGAGGAATATCTCAGGAAATTTTCCGGTTATTGATGAAGGACGCAGCAAATTCAGAGTTTTCTTTAAAGATTAGAATTTATCATGCGATTTCCCGTTATATGAAGTCAACAAGAACCATTTATGATGAACTTCACTATGATGCAATCGAGTCAGATTGCTTTGGAACAATTCAGAATGTGATTTACGCAGAAGCTGAGAAGAATTTACCAGACAGTGCCGGATATAAAATAGCAAAAGATCAGGTGGAGATTGCGCTTCCGGTTCGCGTGAACTGGGGCGGTGGTTGGACAGATACTCCTCCGCACTGTAATGAGAAGGGTGGAGTTGTCCTGAATGCTGCAATGAAATTGCGGGGAATTTATCCGGTTCAGATTACGGTGAAAAAGCTGGCGGAGCTTCACGTAGAGTTCGAGAGCAAAGATATTGGTGTTTATACAACGGTAAATAGTGCTACAGAGATTCAGGACTGTCACAATCCATATGACTCCTTTGCACTTCATAAGGCAGCGTTGATCGCATGTGGAATTATTCCAGTGAAGGAAGAGGTTGACCTGCAGGAAATCTTAAAGAGGCTTGGAGGTGGGATCTATCTTTCTACACAGGTTTATGGTGTGCCGAAGGGATCTGGACTTGGAACCAGCAGTATCCTTTCGGGTGCGTGTGTGAAAGGAATCTTTGAATTCCTTGGACTAGATCGGACGGATGCGGAAATCTATGACGTTGTCCTTGGAATGGAGCAGATTATGAGTACCGGAGGCGGATGGCAGGATCAGGTCGGCGGACTGACTGAAGGGATTAAACTGATTTCGACAAAGCCTGGAATTGCTCAGAATCTTGTTGTTGAGAAGATTGAGATGTCGGAAGAAGGCAAGAAAGAGCTGAAAGAGAGATTTGCTCTGATCTACACTGGACAGAGACGTCTTGCAAGAAACCTTCTGCGCGATGTGGTCGGCGGTTATATCGGAAGCAGACCAGAATCCCTGAAAGCATTGAAGGAAATGAAGGCGGTTGCAGTTTTGATGCGCTTTGCTCTGGAGCAGGGAGATATCGACGAATTCGCTGAGCTTCTGAACCAGCATTGGGAACTGTCCTGTATGTTGGACGCCGGAACAACGAATACTTGCATTGACCAGATCCTTCTCGTATGCGAAGATCTTGTGGATGGAAAATTCATTTCCGGAGCTGGTGGCGGTGGATTCATTCAGGTGATCCTCAAGAAAGGCGTAACAAAAGAACAACTGCATGAGCGCCTGCACGGAGTATTCCAGGACAGTGGTGTTGATGTGTGGGATTGTGAATTATTACTTTAACGTATAAATAAGGCAAGATTATACTCATTGAGTAAAAGAATATTTGGGAACGGATATACGATGTCTTTTTCAAAAACAAAAAAAGACTTATGTAGAGGATTGTTCTTTTATTGAAAAGTGATATAATTAACTTGTGGTGATTAAAAAGGCAAAGTTTCTTTAGGGACAGGGAGATTTTGTCTTTTTACGTTTTTACGTAAGTGCCTCAAAACATGACGTAGTGACCGACCATCCAGATCTTGATATACTGTGAAAAACAGAAATCAAGGGAGGGTTATACTTATGGCAAAAAACAAATCAAGAAACTGTCATAGCGTTTGGAGAGGTTGTATGTTCATCAAATACTGCACACACTTATTGTGCAGCGAACAATACTAAAAATCGGATTACATCGAATGATAATCGTCTGATGATTTACTATCAAGGAATGAAACTTTACATCCCAGATGAATTTCAGTCAGATGCACTTTTACAGCTTTTACGCACATTGAAAAAGTTATGATGAAACGCATTGCAGAAGGCGCAAACCGCATTTTTCTTGCCTGCGGCAGTACAGATTTCCGAAAACAGATCCCAGGATTAGTTGCAATGGTTACTCTTAATTTTAAGTTGACCACATTGGTGTCAGGTACACAAAAAATCAATGCCATTAAGCTAGGTGTTCGAGGTTTTGTTCGAATTTGCATTGAAACATGTGCAAGAGGATGTTTTGGTGCTTGGAAATACAGATTCAGAAAAAAGGGCATGCTGATAAGACAGATGCTGTTCATCTGTCAAAAATGACAATCTTCAGTGGTAAAGCCTAAGGCTATCGATATCCGAAATGAATCGCACTGATTCCACGGAGGGGGCGGTCAAATTGTCGGAATTTTTCTTTTACAGCATGGACGTATTTCACCATCAACTTAATGATATCAATAGGTATATCGGAGTCCCTGCGAATAAAGAACTTTCTTGCTGTTTTCAGAGCAGAAGAAATGTCGATTTCGTAAAGATATTTGTTATCATTCTTCCGTTCTTTTTTCTTGTTTTCTTCAGCTGCTTCGTTAGCAATGAAGATTCCGAAATTATAGAGTGTCAGATTTGCATAGATTTCCTGTTTTAGGAATTCGAGTTTTTTACTGTGGAAGTACAAAAGCCCATTTGCATGCTTAAGATAACGGAAAGAAATTTCAATGCCCCATCTCCAGTGATAGCATTCCTTGATGTCGTCCATAGTAAAGCTGTGGGGCAGATTTGTGATGAGATACTCATATGTATTTTCTGCAGTTTTTATTTTTATGACACGAAACTGCATGAAATAAAGATGTCTCTTATCTCTGTCAAGAAGCTCATAAAAATAAGGTGTGTTTTTACTCGGATTAATATATCGGTACACATCCGACTGATCTTTCATAACCTTTGTAGCTTTGTCAGTGAAATAACGTTTCATCGTAACATCGAATTCTTCAAGGTCGTCAGGAAGTTCAGTAGCGTAATAGGAAAGCAGACTTTTAGAAGAAGACGGCGCTTTTACACGAAAAACATAATTTAGATTCTTGAGTTCACAGTGGAATAACAGATCGTAAGATTCATAACCACGATCAGCTGTTACAATATATTTCTGCGGATTGTCCGGACTAAAATGGTCGAGCATCATGTGAAAGGCTTGCCTTTCATCAGGCTTCTGACCTGGCTGAATTACAATATCAAGAAAAGCTTTGCTGATCACATCAACAAACCCATTTAAGTGCATATGGTTGTATCCTTTATAGTCGATGAGACGAGGCTTGTTGTAATCCTCAATAATTTCAGAATTAGTAGTGTAGACAACATGGCAGCCATCACAGGCAAGGATACAATGATCCTTGAATTTATTTGTAGTAGCCGGAAACGAAGATGAGAATTCCGAAAAAAGGTATTCGAAAGCAGACAGTGAAATCTGACTGCGTCGTTGATTGAAAGCGGACTGAGATGGAATAAGATCAGGAACCATGTCAAAGTAATCCATAATTTCATCATTGGTAGTTCCTTTTCCCATGCCGATAATAAGACGCATGGTATCGTAGAAAGAGAGTTTGCCCTGGTGCTGACGCATGAAATCGTGTCCAGGATTGTTTGAGAAGAGCCAGTGATGCTCCGACATGTCAGCGATGATAGAGTTCAATTTTTGTTTTACATTTGATGGATAATCGTTCATAATAAATGTGTGCCTCCTTAGTATGGGAATAATTGATTCGTGGGGAACCAATACCCTTGATAAACTAAGGGTCACCTTGTTGTTCCGATGGACAACAAGGTGACCGCACATTTTTTGTTGCATGTCAATAGGAAAATAAAAAAAGATATATAAAATATGTTACAAAGATGTTAAATAAGTGCCAGCCTAAAAAGTAGTATAAAATGAGAACTCCTGATATTATAAGGGATAGCAGGCTTGGAAGAAAAAGGTGTTAAGCTAGAGAAGCTAACTGGCATTGACCACAGTGGTGTCAGGCACCATTAAATTTCTATATTACAGAAAGCTGGATATTATGATTATGAAGAAGAGAATACATACAATTTGGCTATGGAACATTCGGTAACAATTGGAGTATACCGATTGACAATGAAGAGCAACAGCGATAACTTCCGCCAGAGTTCAATTCAGGGAGTAATGAAGAGAATTAAAGCGAAAGGTGCTTCTGTAATTATTTATGAGCCGACATTGGAGAATGGAACTACTTTCTTTGGATCTGAAGTAGTGAATAATTTGGAAGAATTTAAAGCAAAGAGTGATTCAATTATTGCGAACAGATATGATGAGTGCCTGGATGATGTGAAGGAAAAGGTTTATACCAGGGATATTTTTGCTAGAGACTAGAAACCAATACTTGATGAATATCTGAATGATTATCCGACAATCCGAATTCTGCTTCGTGGTGACAGCGGTTTTGCTACACCTAGTCTTTACAAGCAGTGCGAGGAAAATGGCACAAACTATGTAATCCGGCTGAAGAAGAATGGTATTCTCCGTGGAAAAGCATCCCATCTTGTGGATGAGCTTGATGAAATCACTAGAAATAACAAAGTCGATTA